>Ga0302266_10000239_pt1 | contig 56828 bp, 47 predicted proteins | sample III_Bog_E1_2_FD_194559 | JGI IMG/M metagenome (GOLD analysis project Ga0302266, IMG submission 194559) | Peat permafrost microbial communities from Stordalen Mire near Abisko, Sweden - III_Bog_E1_2 | ecosystem: Environmental > Terrestrial > Soil > Wetlands > Peat | place: Sweden: Abisko...
AGTTCCCGCTCCGCATCTCCCACCCACTTATGCTGCTCCGGGGTATTGCGAGCGGCAAGGTACCACACCAGTCCCACCAGCGCGCCAACACTCGCGCCGAAGCAAAAGGACGCTCGCCATCCGTAGCGCAGGATGATCGCGGTCATCAGCGGCGGAGTCAGGCCGGAGAGGCCGATGCCGGCGAAGATAAGGCCATTCGCCTTACCGCGCTCACTGACCGGAAACCAGCGCTCGACGAACTGGCTGGTGGCGGGAAACATTGTGGCTTCCCCCGCGCCGAGGGCAAAGCGCAGCAGGATCAAGAGGACCAGCGGGTTTCCAATTCCACGAGGAATAAAGGCGATCAACACTATAAAGACCGGATTCCACACGCCCAACAACCCCAGAGTGAGGCGCGGGCCAAGCCGCCGTGCCAGCACTCCGGCGGGAATCTGCAGGCCTGCGTAACCGATCAGGAATGCGCTGAACACCCAGCCCATCTGGACTTTGCTGATTGCGAATTCCTTGCTGATTCCAATCGCGGCAATCGAGATATTGATGCGGTCGAGGTAGACCGCTGCGGTGATGACCATCAGCCAGAGCACAAGAAGATAGCGGACCGGAAACCGCGCGCTGTGCGCCTCAGTTGAATCTGGTTTCATTCTTATCCTCGAACGTGTACATCCCAGACTTTAGTCAGCCGCGATGTCCCCTTGGGGCCGCTCACCTCAAGAGTGACGGAATAAATCCCCTCCTCGCCCGGCTTGTCTTTGTACTCGTGCATCGGGTTCTGCTCGGTCGATGTTGTGTGATCGCCGAAGTCCCACTTCCAGGACGTGATCTCACCCTCGGAGTTGTCCTTGAACGCGACCAGCCTGCGGTCCATATCGACGACCTTGAACGACCAGTGCGCCTCGATGGGTTTGCGGAACTGCGGCTCCAGCGGCATCAGGCGGAAGCCGACCAGGTCTGACGCATTGCCGAAGAAGGTCTGCTTGTGGGAGAGGTTCCAGAACTGGCGTTTGTTCGAGTTCGGATCGTTGTAGGCGATGACGGCCCACGAGAGCCCGATCAGCTTATTTTCGGTGAGGACAGACTCAACCGCGCGCTCCGGCCCCTCGCATCCTGCGTAATCGAATGGGGTGATCCAGAACTCCAGCACAAGTTTGCCCGGCTCGCCCGGCTTGAAGTTGTACTTGAGGGCGTGGTTGGCGTAGGGCAGCTCCTTGGTGTACTGCGCGCAACCCCAGTCCATCGCCCAGTCCTTGTCCAGCGCGGGCGTGAAGATGTGGTAGTTCTGCGCTTGCGCCCCCTGCTGGGCGAAGTACGCGTCCGAGCTGGTGAATCGCGGGTCGAGCGTGGCCATGTCCCCGACCGCCTTCTGCGTCCACAGATCGCGGTGATACATATCGATCAGCGGGCCGCCGGAGAGGTCGCCATCGACCACCACCTCAAAAATATCGTTGTGCAGATCGGGCCGCGAGAAGTCCCAGTAGTCTTTGGATGCCTCATATAGAAAGTACAGCCGATTCAATCCCTTGACCCATCCAACCTTAACCTTAACATCCAGTTTTTGGGGGTCGCGATTGGTTCCGTGCCCTCCCGGCGCTTCGGTGTCTTCGAGTTGATCCATGCCGATGGCGTAGCTGTCGGGAACCATCGCCCAGTCATCGTCGTTGCCATCGATGCGCGGAATCATGTTGGCGGGAAACTGGAAGACTTTAAAGGTCACCTCCGGTCTTTCCAGCGCGCTTGCGGGAAAGATCACCAACAGCAGAACGCACAGAATCAGCTTGTATCGGAACATCGAAACGCCTCCCAATCTTTTGCACGGCCGCAACAAACTCAGTGGTCAATTCTCTTGATGATCTTGTCCAATGCGTCGCGGTCGATTGGATAGCCCAGCCCCGGCGCTGTGGGCGCCAGGATGTTGCCGTCCTTGTCCGGGCGGAACTTGTAGTTGAAGTAGGGATGGTCCGCCAGCTCTGGCGGATAGGGAACCTCGAACCATGCGGCGTTGGGCAGGGCAAGCTCAAGGTGGAAGTGCAGCGCGAGGTCGAGCGTGTTGCCCCAGTTGTGCGGAGTGCACTCCAGGCCGAACGCATCGGCCAGCAGCCCGACCCGCATCGATCCACTGATGCCGCCGACGTTGTCCGCGATCAGCCGGGCAACGTCCAGCGCGCCTTTGCTGATGTACTCCGCGAAGTCGGAGATGGAGTAGAGGAACTCGCCGACGTGCAGCGGCAGGTTCAGCGCGGCGGCCAGTTCGATCAGTCCATCCATGTCGGTGGTGCGGATCGGGTCCTCGAACCATGCGTAGTCCAACTCGTCGAGCAGGCGGCCAACCTTCATCGCCTCGTACCGGTTGTACTGCTGCACCGGATCGTGCGCCAGCATGAACTCATCGCCCGCGGCAGCGCGCACCTGGCGAATCTCCTCCATGTGCCCGACATAGCCCTGGATCGCGGTGGTGGCCTTGCTGTGCTCGCCGCCGCCGGGATGGATCTTGTAGCCTTTGAAGTTCTCCGCCTTTGCCTTGACCACTTCGGGCGCGTAGTCCTCGATCGCCGCATGGTGGGTGGAGCTGGCGTAGGCCATGATCCTGTCCTTGCTGCCTCCACAGCCCCCGCTCAGCAGCTTGTAGATGGGCTGGTTCACCGCCTTGCCGAGAATGTCCCACAGGCAGACATCGGCAGCGGCCGAGTACCAATTCGGCCAGTTCCCCCCGGCGTGCGTCATCAACCCGCCGCCAACCAGGTCACTGTCGAAGGCCGAGCCAAGTGCTTTCGCGGTTGCGCGATGAAATGTGTTCCCACCCTGCCAGCGCGGACCGTTGGAGCCCTGTGGAGATGGAAGCACGCCGTTGAAGCCGTACGTCCCGCGCAGGCCCGAGGTCGAGGTCAGCGTGGGCAGCACCTCCATGATGCTCTTTCCGACCAGGTTGGGCTTGGCCCATTCCAGCCAGTTCGGCGTGGGATTGCGGTTGCCGAGCGTGTAGTTCCCCTCGATCCCGCTGTTGGTGACGATGGAGACAAGCTCACCACGCTCGCCGTTCAGGCTGTGATAGCTTCCCAGATCGGTAACATAGACCTTCACCTCTTTGATGGTCAGGTCGGGCAGGTCGGCCGGCTTGACTCCCGCCGACTGGGCGGCAACTCCGATGGGGTCTGCCAGCGCGGCAAATCCCGCCGCCGCGGTCAGTGCGGCAGATCCACTCAAAAAATCGCGTCGCGATGTCCTGGCTTTCACTGTATCTCCTCCATTGCGCTGGCAACGCAATCCCATGCAGCGCGGCAATTGCAATCCTCAGCGGTCGATTCGCTTGGTCACCTTGTCCAGTGCGTCGTGGTCGATGGGATAGCCCAACCCCGGCTCGGTCGGAGCAAGGATATACCCGTCCTTGTTGATGCGGAACTTGTCCTTGTACTCGGGACGGTCCGCATACTCCTCGGGGAACGGCATCTCGAACCAGTAGGAGTTGGGCAGCGCCAGTTCCACGTGGAAGTGCAGCGCCATGTCTGGAACATTTCCCCAGTTGTGCGGCGTGCATTCCAGTCCGTGCGCATCGGCCAGCAGGCCCACGCGCATGGCTCCGGAGATTCCGCCCACGTTGTCGGCGATCAGGCGGACCACATCCAGCGCGTCGCGCTTGATGTACTCCGCGAAGTCGGCGATCGAATAGATGAACTCTCCGACATGAATGGGGAGATTCAACGCCGCGCACAGTTGGATCAGACCCTCCTGGTCCGTGGTGCGCACCGGGTCCTCGAACCACGCGTAGTTCAGCTCGTCCAGCAGGCGGCCGACCGTCATGGCCTCGAAGCGGTTATAGCGCTGCACCGGGTCATGCATCAGGGCGAACTCGTCGCCCACGGCCTTGCGCACCTCGCGGATCTCCTCCATGTGCCCGATGTAGCTGGGAATCGCCGGTCCGGTTGCGTGCTGGCCGCCGCCGGGATGGATCTTGTAGCCGCGGTAGCCGAGCGCCTTCGCCTTCAGGACATCCGGCACATAGTCCTCCACGGTGGGCAGGTGCTGCGAGCTGGCGTAGGCCATGATGCGGTCCTTGGTCGGCGTTCCGCCGGAGAGAATCTTGTAGATGGGCTGGTTGACCGCCTTGCCCAGGATGTCCCACATGCAGACGTCGGCGGCGGCGGTGTAGTAGTTCGGCCATGTGCCTCCGCCTCGGGTCGAGAGCCCCGTTCCCTGAAGCTGTGGCCCCTCGAAGGCGGAGTGCGACCCCGGGCTGGCGGGTGGCCGGGCAGCTCCAGCGGCCCCAGACGCTCCAGTTCCTCTTGCTGCTCCGGCTCCTCCAGCCGCGCCAGACCCTCCGGGCCGCCCGGCGGGTGCTGCATCGTATCCAGCGGGTCCCTTCATGCCGGTAGTCGAGGTCAGGGTCGGCAGCAACTGCATGATGTTCTTTCCGACCAGCGCGGGCTTGGCCCAGTCGAGCCATCCCGGCGTTGCATAGCGGTCGCCAAGGGTGTAATTCCCCTCAATCCCGCTGTTGGTGACGATGGAGACCAGCTCGCCCGTCTCCGGACTGTTCAGCTTATGAATACCGCTGATGTCCGTGACGTAGACCTTGACCTCCTTGATGGTCAGGTCGGGAAGATCGCCCGGCTTGACTCCCACCGACTGGGCGGCGGCTGCGATCGGGTTAGCGAGAGAGGCGAGACCAGCCGCTGCGAAGCCAGTTGAAGTGCCAAGAAAATTGCGGCGCGATGTCTTTCGGTTCATGGTGTTCTCTCCCTGATGATTGTGGCCGTGCCGCTTCGTTCTCAACCGCGAATAGGAAGCTGCGCCTGGGCGCGGAAAGCCGGTGCAACTTAGATAGCTGATAAAACCAGGAAAGCAAATTCTGAAATACTACTTGGCAAGCGCGAACGATAGGATGTTGGCCCCCGATGCGATTGCGACGTACTGCTTGCCGTCGATTGCGTATGTCATCGGCGAGGCCTTCATTGCATGGTTGGTCTCAAAGTGCCATAGATATTTCCCTGTATGGGCGTCGACCGCGGCAAAACCTCCGCTGCTTTCGCCGAAGAAGAGCAGGCCGCCCGCAGTGGTCAGCACACCCGAGTAGTTCGACTGCACCGGCCCGGGCAGGTCGATCTGCCACACCACTTTACCGGTTTCTATATCGAATGCGCGAAGAATTTTTTGCGCCGGATTGGCGGGATCGAAGTATCGGCCAAAGCCCCCGTCCTCCGCCTTGTGGTACATGCCGCAGTCCTCCACCGTCATTACATAGTAGAGCCGCGTGGCCGGGTTATAGGCCGTTGCATACCAGTTGGTTGCGCCGCGCACCGCGGGACACGCCATCGTTGGCTGGTCCGTGGTCTCGTTGGCCGGCAGCAGGGTGGGAGTCCAGGTCGCCGGATCGATCCCGCTGGCCCAGTTCAATCTGTCCACCATCCTGGACGCCAGCAGCGGCTTGCCGTTCGTCCGGTCCAGAACATACAGGAACCCATTGCGGTTGGCGTGCAGCAACAGCTTGCGCGGCTGTCCCTTCCATGTTGTGTCCGCCAGAACAATCGGCTCGTTTGCGTCCCAGTCGTGCAGATCGTGCGGGGTGAACTGGTAGTACCAGAGCAACTTGCCGGTCTTCGCATCGAGGGCCAGATCGCTGTTGGTATACAGGTTGCTTTCCAGCCGCTCGTCGCCGTCGGTATCGGGATGCGGATTGCCAGCCGCCCAGTAGACCACTCCCGCCTCCGCGTCCGCACTGCCGGTCAGCCAGGTGGCGCCGCCGCCCTCCTCCAGGGCCGATCCCTTCCATGTATCGGCGACCGGCCCGGAGTCGCCTGGCTTGGGAATGGTCATAAACTTCCATGCTTCTTCGCCGGTGGTGGCCTTATAGGCCGCCACAAAGCCGCGAATTCCATTGTCGCCGCCGCTCACGCCCGTAACGACCAGATCGCCCACAACCAGCGGCGCGGCGGTGCCGCCATACTGTCCGGCTGCACCCTCGTGGGTATTCACGTCCCACAGCAGGCCCCCGGTCAGCCGGTCCAATGCAATCAGATGGGCGTCGTCGGTCAGATAGAAGACCCTGTCGCCAAGCACCGCGACCCCGCGATTCACACCGATCGCGGCGTCGCCCGAGATCTGCGCCGACGCGCTCTTGGGTCGCTCGTACCGCCAGATCTCCCGCCCCGTTTTACCGCTCAACGCGTAGACCTGGTTGTTCCCCGTCACGTACATCACTCCATCGATAACAACCGGCGTCGTCTCCAGACCGAAGTAGGGAATCGAGTAGCTCCACTGCATCTGAAGCTTTGCGGCGTTCTCCAGATTGATCTGATCGAGGTTGCTGTTGCGGTTTCCATCCAGGGTGCCGTTGTAGGTCGGCCAATCCCCCTGTTTCGGATGGGCAACCTGGTCGATCTCGGCCTGGCTGACAGGCGGTTGCCACTCTCCCCCCCTCAGCGCTCCCACTCCCACCCCCTTCAGCGTCGCGAGGAAGGCGAAGAGGTCGCGCAGCTGGTCCTCGGTCCCCCGATAGGCAGGCATGGCAGGCGTTTTTTCCCGGATCAGCGACTGGTATTCGCTGTCCAGCAGCAGGCGGAGCTTCCTGTCCTTCGTCTGCAACACCAGATCGTGGCTTCCCTCGGCACGGGCAAAACCCTGCAGCTTGCTTCCATCGTTCCGCACCACAGTAACGCTGCCATAGCCCGTGGTGATACTTGCGCCGGGATTGACGAACGCCTGCTTCAAATCCGCTGCTCTCAGCCGGTTCGCCACGCTCGAAAGGTCTGGCCCGATCGAGCTTCCCCGCCCCCGCTCCACGTGGCAGGACGCGCACTGCCCATCGCCAAAGAAGATGCTCTCTCCAACCTTCGCATCGCCTGGCACCGTGGTCTCCGCCGCCGCCGCGCCCGGGTTGATCGACCGTAAATAACGCGTCATCGCAGCCAGGTCTGCCGGAGCAAGCGTAAAGGCGGGCATCTTGCCCTTGCCCTTTCGGATGATGTCGGCAAGATCGCTGTCTGACATCATGCGCAGCCTGGGGGAGTTCACAAGCGTGGGCGCGCGGTCCGTCCCCATCCCGTCTCCACCGTGGCAGAGCGAGCAGGTCCGCGTGAACTGCACGGGCGCAGCCGGGGCCTGCTGGACCGGCGGCGCTGCCTGGGCTGGCGGCGTTTGCCGGGCTGGAGGTTCCTGAATGTTGTATGCGCCTTGAGACCACGCCAGGAGGCTCGCGCAACCCACAATCATTACGCCGAATGCGATGAATGCCAGCGGCCACAACGCGAACCGCCTCGCGGAAGAGTGATTCCTGCTCAATTGCATCTCCTTGGCCGGTTGAGTTGAGAGCTGGGCCGCGCCACAACGGCCGGTTGGGTTCGTGCGTATTTCCACGCTCGACCTAGCCGCGCAGGTAAGGCTTCAAGTAGGTATTGAGCGAGTCGCGTTCCGTGATACATACATGCCGCTACTTTGTGATGTCAATCCAGCAGCGGATTGACAGCCCTACAGAGAGGTCGAACCCTCGTTCAGACCTCCTTCTATTGCACATCGGTCTTGGTAATTGCCTCGCCCTGTTTCACATCCAGCATCAGTCCCTTCATATCGACGTTGCGGGCGTGTTCCAGCCGGAAGCCGCGGTCGGCGGTGATCCTGCAGTTCTCGAAGCTGACTCCCTGGATCGGGCTGCCCGCAAGGCCGTGAATGACGCCGACGTTCCTCACATCACCGGAGACATTGATGATCTTGACGTTGCGCACGACGGGCAGGGGGTTGGAATCCGGCAGGCGCGGGCCGACCATGCGCCACTCCATGTTCATCTCGAAGGCCTCGCGGGTGCCGTGCAGGACGATGTTCTTATAGGTGATGTTCTCCACCACGCCGCCGCGGCTGGGCTGCGACTTGAAGCGGATGGGCGCCCAGTTGTCGGAGTCCATGACACAGTTGAGCACCGTTACGTTGCGGATGCCGCCTGATGTCTCGCTGCCCATGGCGACGCCGCCCTGGCCGTAGGCGAAGTGGGAGTTCTCGATGAGGATGTCTTCGGCCGGGCGGTTGACACGCAGCCCGTCGGCATCCTTGCCGGCCTTGATGGAGATGCAGTCGTCGTCGTCGTCGATGAAGGCGTTGGTGATGTGCACATGCCTGGACGAGTCGATGTCGATGCCGTCCGAGCTGGGGATGTTGTGCGCGGCGGTGATGTTGACGCCATTGATCTCAACGTCCTCGCTATAGAGGACGAAGAGGCACCAGATGGCCTGGTTGTGCAGATGCAGCCCGGAGACGACCACTTCCTTGGAGCTCTGGATGCCGATAAGGCGGGGACGGCCACGGCGCGCGGCGGCCGGCGGAGCGGTAACCGCCGCCGCGAGAACCGGCGCGGCAACCGGCGGAACGAGCGGCGGCGGGGTCGCCAACGGAGCCGCGACTGCTGTAGCCGTCGAAGCGGCTCCGGCAGCGGGTGGCGCCGGACGGCGCATTGGACTGTTTGCCATGAACTCATCGCCCGATCCGTCGATAGTGCCCTCGCCGGAGATGGTGAGGCCGTTGACGCCATCGGCATTTACCAGGGACGCGGTATACATCTCCTCCGTGCCCTCCCAGCGCGACTGGATTGCCGGGTAGTCATCCATGTTGGTGGTGCCCTTGAGCACGCCATCCTTCTCCACCAGCAGGTCAACACCCTGCTTGAGGAAGATGGCGCCACTGCGGAAGGTTCCTTGGGGAACAACGACAACGCCGCCCTTTTTGGTGGAGGCGCACTTGTCGATGGCCGCCTGGATGGCCTTGGTGTTCACTGTCTTGTTGTCGGCAACCGCACCGAAATCGGTAATGACGTAGCGCTTGGTGCGCTTGGGCTGCTTAGCGTAGCTCTTGGCGGAGGTTGCGGCAATTTGCGCCGAGGCAAGGATGGGGCATAGTGCCAGTGCTGTCATCAGGATCGCAATTCTCTTCATCGATAAGCCCCATTCTTTATGGCCATCGATGCTATCAGTTGCATCCCACCTCTGGCGAGAGGCCGATTTCCAAACTTCCGCCGTCAGAGCACAGTCCCCCCATTCAGACCTATGAACTGTTTGGGAGGTTTCTTAAACGACACCGGAGTCGCCAAAGGCGTCCCCGTCCCGTGCTCTGCTGCTCGCGCAGGCTTAGCTGACCACTGGAGCGTGGACCCGCGTCAACCTCCGCGGCTGGCGCAACTCCCTGAGAACGCACGCAACTCCGCGACGCCATGGTTCCGTCGTGGACTTCCCTGCTCTGCAATGTCTAGTTAAGTTAGCTGCGATGGGGATGCGAACCGTGGGTATGCACTCTGGGGGTGCGGTTGTGATAGGTCTGCGAATGCGGATGTCCGCCACCCGCCCCTCTCGATGCGTATGCGGATGCAGGGACAAGGGTCATGAGAGCAACCAGCAAGAACGCAAGCGTCAAGTTAGTGTTGCGTCTCATCCCTGGTCCCCCCATACTCTTCTTCTCAGACTACATATATAAGATGTTGAGGGCAATGGGTTGGACTCAAAAAGTGTCCACGGTGGAAGATGTACCCCGCATGGTTCATGGGCCCGCTGATAGCAAGCTGCGGGCGAAGCGGAACGCGGTTGCGTGGAGACGCGGGAAAGATATATCGTATAGACAAGATGAAAGCCACCTTTAGCCGCTTCTCGTTTCCCTTCCGCTACTGGCGTACAGTGGCGGGCTCGACGGACTAGGCTCATCTGAACGATCTGCTGCAACGATCTGCAAGCTTTCAGTTGATTCAAAATCCAAGCCAGCCGCGACCCAACTTGTCGCGGCTTTTTAGTTTGTGCAGTTGCGTTGTGCGTTTGTGCATCTGAGTTATTCGAGGACAGGACCGATGAGTGTGACTGCACCCCTGGGATCGTCACCTTTGCAATCGCCAGCCATCTCGCCCGCCGGGGCGCGCGCGGGCCGCTTCGGCATCTACGGCGGGCGCTATGTGCCGGAGACGCTGATGGCCGCCCTCGTTGAGCTGGAGCAGGCTTACGCCGCGGCGCAGGCCGACCCCGCATTCCAGGCCGAGTTGGACGACCTGCTGCACCACTACTGCGGCCGTCCCACCCCGCTCTACTTTGCCAAACGAATGACGGAGCAACTCGGCGGCGCGAAGATCTACCTGAAGCGCGAGGACCTGCTGCATACCGGCGCGCACAAGATCAACAATGCGCTGGGCCAGGGAATGCTGGCGCGGCGGATGGGCAAGCAGCGCATCATCGCAGAGACGGGCGCGGGCCAGCATGGCGTGGCCACCGCGACCGTCTGCGCCCTCTTCGGCATGGAGTGCGTCATCTACATGGGCGAGGAGGACATGCGCCGCCAGGAACTGAACGTCTTCCGCATGAGGCTGCTGGGCGCGGAGGTGCGCGGGGTCGGCACCGGCTCTGCGACGCTGAAGGACGCCATCAACGAGGCAATGCGCGACTGGGTCACCAATGTGCGCGACACCTACTACATTCTGGGCAGTGCCCTCGGTGCGCATCCCTACCCCACCATGGTGCGCAACTTCCAGCGCGTCATCGGACGCGAGGCCCGCGCACAGATTCTGGAGCAGGAGGATCGTCTGCCGACCGCAATCGTCGCCTGCGTGGGCGGCGGATCGAACGCCATCGGCATCTTTTACGACTTCATCGGCGATAAAGATGTCCGCCTGATCGGCGTCGAGGCCGGCGGACGCGGCACCGCGCTCGGCGATCACGCGGCACGCTTCCAGAAGGTTGATGGCGGCGTACCCGGAGTGCTGCAAGGGACATTCAGCTATGTGCTGCAAGACGACGTGGGCCAGATCGCCACAACCCACTCCGTGAGCGCGGGGCTGGACTACGCCAGCGTTGGCCCGGAGCACGCCATGCTGCACGACTTGGGCCGCGCGGAGTACACGTCCGCGTCCGATGAGGAAGCTCTGGCTGCAACCTCGGCGCTGGCGCGGACAGAGGGAATCCTGCCCGCGCTCGAAAGCGCGCACGCCATCGCCGAAGCCATGAAGATGGCACCTTCGATGGCAAAGACAGACATCCTCATGGTGAACCTGTCGGGCCGCGGCGATAAGGACATGGGAATTCTGGCGCGAGAGTTGAACCTGAAAGGGGCAAAGGGTTAGCTATGCCAATCGAGTTCAATAAGAAGCCGGGAATTGTGGCGTATCTGACGGCGGGCGATCCCGATCTGGCCACCACGCGCGAGATTGCGCTGGCCGCGATCGACAACGGCGCGGATGTGATCGAGCTGGGCGTGCCGTTCAGCGATCCGCTGGCCGATGGCCCGGTGATCCAGCGCGCGAGTGAGCGAGCTGTTGCACGCGGCGTCCGCCTCACCGATGTGCTGGAGGTCGCCCGCCAACTGCGCGCCGCGCGCCCTGCCTGCGGGATTGTGATCTTCAGCTACCTCAACCCCGTGGTGCGCATGGGAATGAAGAAATTCTGCGCCGCCGCGAAGGCGGCAGGCGCGGACGGAGTGCTGCTCACCGACATGATCGTCGAAGAGGCGGACGAGTACTTGGCGGAGATGAAGGCGAATGGACTTGCCCCAGTCTTTCTCGCCGCGCCCACCAGCCCCGACGCGCGGCTGAAGGCGATTGCAGAAGCGTCGAAGGGATTTGTTTACGCCATATCGAGGGTGGGGATTACAGGTACGCAGGAGAGTGTCGCGGGCGACGCCTCGGAGCTGGTCTCGCGGCTGCGAACCTTCACCCAGCCGCGCGGAATCCCCATCGCCGTGGGCTTTGGCATATCCAACGCGGAGCATGTGCGCGCGGTTGGGAAATTTGCCGACGCCGCCGTGATCGGCAGCGCGCTGGTGGCGCTGATCGAGATCAGCAAGTCGTCGCAGGCCCCGGCGGCGGTTGGCCGGTTCATCGCGGGGTTGCGCACATGAGAGCGGCGGAAATCGTACGAGGCCCGCTTACACATCGCGCACTGCGATCTCTCAGCCGGTGCGCCATTTATGATGGATGATGTAGATAAAGATCCGGGCGCGCGGTGAAAAGCTGAGGTTCATTTCAAGTCCAAGTTCAAGGTGAGGCGATTGGCATGGATATATACGACTGGCGAAAGAAGATCGATGAGATGGATGAACAGCTTGTGCGGCTCATCAGCCAGCGCGCGGAGGCGGCGAAGGCCATTGGCGCGCTGAAGCGCGAGACGCTCGCGCCGGTCTACGAGCCGGATCGCGAGCAGGCGGTCTTCAACCACGTTCGCGCGGCAAACCGGGGACCGCTCTCCGACGGCGAAATGCAGCACGTCTACGAGCGGATCATCGACGTGATGCGTACGCTGCAGAAGCGCGAGCAGTGAGCGCCGCAATGGGCGTGGACTTTACAGAATATGCAACAAATAAAGTTGCAAAATTTCAGGCGCAGGCGGAATAGAGATCAATAGTAGTTATAAATGCAGAACAGATAGACAGAATATAGAAACAAGTTAGTTACAAATTCAGCAGAGTGGATGGAAACGATGATTGTCGCAATGCAGGACCAGGCAACCGAGCAGCATATTCAGGACGTGATCGAGCGCATGGTGGAGCTCGGATTCAATGTCCACCGGACGACCGGCACGAACCAGACGATCCTCGCCGGGGTCGGCACGCCGGCACACTTCGATGTGTTGGAGTTCAAGGTGCTGGCCGGTGTGCATGACGCCTACCGCATCTCCTCGCCTTACAAGCTGGCGGGGCGCAGCTTCCGGCCGGAGGGAACGAAGGTCACGTTCCCCAACGGCGTGGTGGTTGGCGGCCAGGAGGTTGTCATCATGGCCGGGCCCTGCTCGGTCGAGTCGCGCGAGCAGATCCTGCATAGCGCAAAGCTGGCGGCGGAAGCAGGCGCCAAGTTCCTGCGCGGCGGCGCGTACAAGCCGCGCAGCTCGCCCTACAGCTTCCAGGGCATGGGGCTGGAGGGGCTGAAACTGCTGCGCGAGGTGGCCGACCAGACCGGCCTGCTGGTCATCACCGAGGTGATGGAGATCTCGCAGATCGAGGGGATGGTCCCCTACATCGACCTCTTCCAGGTGGGCGCGCGCAACATGCAGAACTTCAACCTGCTGCGCGAGCTTGGCCACGCGCGCACCCCCGTGCTGTTGAAGCGCGGCATCGCGGCCACCATCGAGGAGGTGCTGCTCTCGGCCGAGTACATCCTCTCCGGCGGCAACTACGACCTGATCCTCTGCGAGCGCGGAATCCGCACCTACGAGACCTACACGCGCAACACCATGGACATCTCCGCCATCCCCGTGCTGCACAAGCTCACCCACCTGCCGGTGATGGCCGACCCGTCGCATGGTGTTGGCATCCGCGACCTGGTCCCGCCGATGGCCCTGGCCGCGGTCGCGGCGGGCGCCGATGGCCTGCTGATGGAGATGCACCCTGACCCCAAAAAGGCGTTGAGCGACGGCGCGCAGAGCCTGTACCCCGAACAGCTCAACAAGCTGGTAGCGCAACTTCGGCTGCTGGCGCCAGTGGTCGGGCGAAGGGTTGCGTAGACGATGGAGCGTCGCATCCTCATCGTCGGGACAGGACTGATTGGCGCGTCGACCGGCGTTGCCCTGCGCGCCGCCGGTTTCGGTGGCAAGATCGTCGGCACCGGCCCAACCGAGCGGACGCTGACCATCGCTCAGAGTATTGGCGCCATCGATTCATGGATTGCGCGCGATGCCGCCGATTCTGCCGCCGCGGTTGCGGACATTATCATTCTGGCCGGGCCCGTGCTCTCGATCCTCGATTGGATGCAACGGCTCGCGCCCGTGCTCGGCGAGCATCAACTTGTCACCGACGTCGGCAGCACCAAGGTTCAGATCGTGGAGCTGGCCGCAAAGCTCTACAACCAGCCTGGCAAGGCTCGCTTTCTTCCCGGCCATCCGATGGCGGGCAAGGAATCGGGCGGCGCGGCGCTGGCCGAAGCCACACTGTTTCAGAACGCAATGTGGCTCTTCACGCCCGTGCTCGGCACTACTCCATGCACACTTGAGACGGAGTGGCGAGAGTGGGTGGCAAAGTTCGGCGCACGCACCATGGACCTCGCTCCCGCTCGTCACGACGAGATATGCGCATGGGTGAGCCATCTTCCGCAGATGCTCTCCACGGCGCTGGCCGCGCTGCTGGAAGAGACATTCGGCGCGGATGCGGCGGGCCGAGCGGAGATCGCAGCCATTGGCGGCCGCGCGCTGCGCGAGACCACTCGCCTGGGCGCAAGTCCCTACAGCATGTGGCGCGACATCGCGCTCTCCAACTCCGAGCCAATTGCCACATCGCTGTACGCGCTCGAACAGCGGCTGGCGCACCTGCGCGAGAACCTGCGCACGCCGGAGTTGAAGGAAGAGTTCCGCCTGGCCAACGAGTTCCGCACGAAGCGCGACCGATAGCAGAAGCGGTACCATCAAAGGAGCGATGGCGATCAAAGCAGGTTCCAAGACAGGCTCCAAGCCGGGTTCTAACCTGAGCATCGGTCTGGCGGACGTACTGGCCGCGCGCGAACGGTTGCGCGACGCGATCTACGAGTCGCCCTGCCCGCACTCGATTATGCTCTCCGCGCTGACCGGCCAGCAGGTCTACCTGAAGCTGGAAAACCTGCAGATGACGGGCAGCTTCAAGGAGCGCGGCGCGCTGAACCGCATTGCCATGCTCACGCCGGAGCAGGCGGCGCGCGGCGTGATTGCGGCCTCTGCGGGCAACCACGCGCAGGGTGTGGCCTACCACGCCACCAAGCGCGGAATCCGCGCGCTCATCGTGATGCCCCTGACCACCCCTCTGGTGAAGGTGACCGCGACCCGCGGCTTTGGTGCCGAGGTGCTGCTGCATGGGGCCAACTACGACGAGGCGTGCGCCGAAGCTGTACGCCTGTGCGACGAGCAGCATCTCACCTTTATCCATCCCTTCGACGACCCCGGCGTCATGGCCGGCCAGGGAACCATTGGCCTCGAGCTTCTGGAGCAGGTCCCGCAGCTTGAAGCGGTCGTGGTGCCCATCGGCGGCGGTGGCCTCATCGGCGGCATCGCCTGCGCCATCAAGGAATCGCGTCCGGAGATTCGCATCGTCGGCGTGCAGACCGCGCGGCTTCCGTCGATGCAGGCCGCCATCGAGGCGCACCATCCGGTGACGGTCGATCCAGCCACCACCATCGCGGACGGCATCGCGGTTCGGCGCGCGGGAGACCTGACGTTTCCTCTGGTCGAGCGCTACGTCGACGAGATTGTCACCGTGGAGGAGGACGAGATCGCCTCCGCGATCCTGATGCTGCTGGAACGTGAGAAGACGCTCGCCGAGGGCGCCGGTGCAGCCGCGCTGGCCGCGTTGCTCGAGCACCGCACCAGCCTGCACGGTGCGCACACGGCGGTGCTGGTCTGCGGCGGCAACATTGACGTCACGCTGCTCTCGCGCATCATCGAGCGCGGCCTGGTGAAGGACGGTCGCATGGTCCGCCTGCGCATCGTTCTGCTGGACAAGCCCGGAGCGCTGCACGAGCTGACCCGGCTGATCGCGGACCAACGCGCCAACATCATCGACACGCTGCACAACCGTGCCTACTACGGCGTCAACCTGGGCGACACGGTCGTCGATATAACGATGGAGACGCGCGGCCCGGAGCATGTGGCCGAGTTGCTCGCCGCCCTCACCGCCGAGGGCTACTCCCACACCCGCGTCCTTTAGCAGCAACTCCGGCAAAACAAAACCGGAGGGCATGACCTCAGGCAGATGGGTTCTTCTGCTTGAAAGTCATACTCTCCGGCCGGCAAAGAAAATTACTCAGTCTCGCAAGCAACAACCTACGGGATGTAGTAGCGCATGCTGGTGAGGATCATGCTGTCCTGGGCACGCGGTCCGGCTGTGGCTCCAGACCACAGGCCACGCTGAACCAACTGGTAGTTGATGCCGTACTGTAGACGGCCGAACTTAGGCGTGTTGACGATGCGGTATGTAAAGCCGATCATGCCTTCCTGAATGTAACGGGTCGGCGAGTTGCAATTGCTCGGCGCAGCGGGCGTTCCGCCGGTGCTGGAACCTGGATTGGCCGGCAGAGCAGTGCAGCCTGTATCGACCAGGTTGGGAGCGCCATAACCGATCAGGTAACCCTGCGCGGTGGTGTAGACCGTACGCTGCGCGTACTCGCCGCCGTAGTAGCCATAGACATCCAGCTTAGGCGTCGGATGGGTTTCAATGCTGAGCAGGCCATGATAGTTGCGGACCGGCTCCAGCGTGCCGTCAGGCCTCAAGGTCGCGTCGGCAAGCTGCGCGGAGCCGTAGCGGCCTACGCCGTCGCCGGCCATCGCCTGCACCGCGATGTCCGCGTACTTGTTGGGCGAGACCCGAATGCTGCCGAAGATGCCGCCCGCGTCCTTGGTGCTGCTGGTGTAGTTCGGCGAGTAGGTGTACGAAGCAGCTGCCCCAACTGCGCCGTTGGTCAGGATCGGGTAGTAGTAGTCGCGCAGAAAGCGTGCCAGTCCGCCCAGTTCAAAGTGCGCCTTGGGTAGATCGATCGCGGCCTTCACGATCAGGTCCGGAGCAACGTTGTTGGCGTAGGTCCCGCTATAGGCGTTGTAGAGTCCGCCGCCCGTTCCGGCGCCCGCGAAGAAGAAGTTGGTTGGCACCGCGCCCGAGGTTGCCGAGGTTGCCGTAAAGCTGGTGATCTGCGCCTGCTCGACCGACAACGCCGCGGTGAATGCTCCGGTCTTGGGGTCGCCCCAGCGCTGCTGGATTCGGAAGCCCGGTTGACGCTCCCAGGAGAAGCCCACCAGGTACTGCGCGTCGATGGTGTTGGGCAGCTTTTCCGTGCGGTTGTTGGTGCTGGTGCCATCTTCGGCAACCAGCGACCACATCTGCCCGCCGCCGATGGCGAATCCGCCTGGGGTCTCCGCCTTGCCCCATATCTGCCGCTGCCGCAGCGTGTAGCTGTTGCTCTGGTTGTTGTTGGAGGTGGTTCCCGAGCTCAGGAAGTCGGCCTCAAAGTAGCCGGAGAGCTTGTACGTACCGGCGTTGCCTTCAAACAACCCGCCCAGACGGCTCTGCCGTCCGCTGAAGTTCAGCTCGCTGACATGTCCTTCGTTCGCTCCCGGCAGGGGAATGGAATTGAGTGGTGTGTTGATGTCCGAGTTCACCGAGCGCTCGCGCCACACGCCTTCCGCCGCGAAGAATGCGACCGGCGTAATGGTGACGCCTTTGTAGTGGATCGCGGAGGGCGAGTCGATCTTGTCGTTCAGGTCCTTCTTGGCGTCGTTGATCGTCGTCGCCAGTCCGGCGTTCGAGTTCTTGAGGTCGTTGACGTCGCTCTTCATGGCTGTAACGGCGTCCGTGTTGGCCTGCACACTGGAGCTGGCGCTCTGCGCCTGTGCGCTGGCGGCGGTGGCCTGCGACGCTGCGCTGGTCGCGGTGTTCTGCGCGGCGGAGAGCGCAGCGTCCTTGGCGGCGTTCTGCTGCGTCAGGGCGTCGATCTGGGCCTGTTGCGCGGCCATCTTTTCCTGCAGCTCGCGGATCGCCTTCTCGTCCTGGCTCTCTTCAACCTTCACCGCAGTGACAGTCTTGGCCTGTTTCGTCTTGGTTGTTTTCTTTGCTGGAGCAGTGCCGGTCTGCGCATGCAGCGACAGAGTACCGAGTACCAGCATTGCCGCAATCGCCGCTTGTAGTTGCTTCTTCATGGGACCTCGCTGAGAAACATTGTTGGAAGCAGAGGAACACGCGGCATTCTTCAGGCAACCAAGCCCAGACCGCATTACCCTTTGCTCGTTCGTTTCTTTGAGCTTGTCAAAGGTTTGTGAATACACGACAAATTTATCTGTAGCTTCTTCTGAATTCCGCGAAATTAACCCGCCTTTCACAATGGCCCGTGGGGTTCAAAGGGTGGTGCGCGCGGAAATCGGTTGGCCGCGTGCCCACCGGCTGGTTTACCGTAAGGTCATGTCAATATCCCGGTTCGGTCTGGCGCTGCTTGTGGTTTCGTTGCTTGTGACAGGCACAGCGTCGCACCGCATGGCTGCCGCCCAGACCACAGGTCCGCAAACCCAACTCGCGCATCAGACTCCACTGGCATCCAATCTGCCCGCGCAGTCGCTGAAGCTCATCCCCATGCCGCGCGAGGTCAGCGCCGGCGCGACTCAGTCGCTCGCTGGCGGCCTGCAGATTAACTGCGCAGCCCCGTGCGCGTCCGAGGACAGCTTCGCCATCGACGACCTTAAGGTCTGGCTCGCCGCGCAGGGCGTCGCGATCAACACCACCTCCGCGATCAACATTCTGGTCACGCGGTACGGCTCGCCGCTGGCAAAGTCGATCTATAACGAGGCGGCGTCGAGCAGCGCAACAGCGCAAAGCGGCAGCGCGACACCAGCAGAGATGCCAGACCCAATGAAACCCGAGGGCTATGCCATCATTCCCGACGGCAAGGGCCTGGCCCTGACCGCGGCCAGCGATGCGGGCGTCTTCTACGCACTGCAAACCGTCAAGCAGCTCGTCACCGGAACCGGCGCGAATGCAGTCCTGCACACCGCGACCATTCGCGACTGGCCCGCGATGAAATATCGCGGCCTCGACGACGACCTCTCGCGCGGCCCCGTCACCACGCTGGATTTCCAAAAGAAACTCATCCGCACCATTGCGGCATACAAGATTAATCTCTACTCGCCGTACTTCGAACACACTGCCGCCTACGCCGCAAATCCGCTGATCGCGCCTCCCGGCGGCGGCATCAGCGCATCGGATGCAGCCGCTTTGACAGCCTACGCGCGGCCCTATCATGTCACCATCGTGCCGGAGCAGGAGGCCTTTGGTCATCTGCACAACGCGCTCCTCTGGGAGCAGTATCAGCCGCTGGCGGAGACGCCGCACGGCGCAGTTCTCGCTCCCGGACAGCCCGGATCGCTCGCGCTCATTAAACAGGAATTCACCGAGCTTGCGGCCCAGTATCCCGGCCCGTTCCTGCACATCGGCGCGGACGAGACGGTCGACCTCGGCGTCGGCCAGACCAAGCCCGATGTCGATGCGCGCGGTCTCGCTCCGGTCTACCTCGACTTCATGCAGCAGATCGCAACCGCGCTCCAGCCGCTGCACCGACGCCTCCTCTTCTGGGGAGACATCGCGCAGGACTCGCCCGACCTTCTCAAGTCTCTCCCGCAGAGCTTCAAGGACGAGACCATCGCCATCGCCTGGGGCTACAACCCGGAGCCGAAGGGCTTCACGAAGCTGCTTACGCCGTTCACCAACGCAGGCTTCGAGACCTGGGTCTCGCCCAGCGTGCACAACTTCCGCGTGGTCTACCCGGACAACAATATGGCGCTCGTCAACATTCAGCAGTTCACCCGCGACGGCCAGAAGATGGGCTCGACCGGCCAGTTGAACACCATCTGGAACGACGATGGCGAGGGCCTCATCAACCAGGACTGGTACGGCATCCTCTTTGGAGCCGCCGCCGCGTGGCAGCCCGGCGAATCCTCCGTCGAGAGCTTCCAGCAGAGCTACGCACAGGTCTTTCACGGCGACGCCACAGGCGCGCTCAATCAGGCGCAGCTTGAGTTGATGGCAGCACACGCCGTACTCCGCGACCAGGCCCAGGTGGGCGATGCCACCAACAATCTCTTCTGGCTCGACCCGTGGTCGAAGGACGGTCAGAAGATCGCCGCCGAGATGCGGCCCTGGACGCACGATCTGCGCATGCACGCCGAGGCCGCGCTGACGCTGATCGCGCAGGCCCGAGCCGTGGCCGGACCGAGAGTGGATTCGTCGAGCAGTGCTTCTTCGCCGATCGACAATGAGGCTGTCCCTTCATCGACGATCTATGACGCAACCAAATACGGCGCGGCAACCAGCAACCTGCGCGAGCCGGACGCCGTCGATGCGATGGAGTTGGGTGCGCGGCGGATGGACTTCATCGGCCTCAAGTTCCAGCTCGCCGACGAGATGTCCGCAGGCTACGCGCGCGCCCTCGCCGCATCCACCAGCCCTGACCGTAAGACCCGCGCCAGCGTCAGCCGCGAGCTCTCCGACCTGAACGGCGTTAACGGCCGCATCCAGGACCTGCGCAACGGCTACACACTACTGCGCGACCTCTACGAGTCCGCATGGCTTCGCTCCAACCGGCCCTACTGGCTGCACAACATCCTGGAACAGTACGACTACGCCACGCAGATTTGGCTAGCCCGCGCCGACAAACTCCACTCCGCACAGCGCCAGTGGACCGACAGCAAATCCCTTCCACCCGCGGAAGATCTGGGCATTCCACCAGTGCCCGCGGCAATCCCTGCGCCTGCTCTTCCTCCAACTCCAGAGGGCGCGCCAACAGTTGCTCCGGGGGCTGCGCGATGAAGACCAACTTGCTCACGGCGCGACGACTGATTGCAGAAGACGGAATCGTAGAGAATCCGCGAATCGCAATCCACGCAGACGGAACCATTGCTAGCATAGAAGCCGGCAAGCCAACATCTGAAGCCGCAAGCGCGGAAGAGGCCACGCTGACGCCCGCCTTCTTCGACATCCACGTCCACGGCGCGGCGGGCCACGATGCAATGGAGGGATCGCCCGAGGCGCTTGGCTGCATCGGCAGATTCCTCGCCACCAAGGGAGTCGCACACTTCCTAGCGACCACCGTGACCGCCTCCATCGACCGCACTCTGCGCGCACTCGAAGGCATCGCCGACGCAATCGACGCGGCGAATGAGACGGCAAAATCGGGTGCGGCCGCGCGGGCCGAAGCACTCGCCGCGCGTCCCGTCGGCATTCATCTCGAAGGCCCATTCCTCTCGCACGCCAAGCGCGGCGTGCATCCCACAGCAGAGCTTCAGCCGCCGTCTGTCGAGCTTTTCCAGCGCATGCAGCAAGCCGCGCGCGGACACATTCGCCTGCTCACCATCGCGCCCGAACTCCCTGGCGCACTCGACCTCATCGCCCACGCCACGCGCTCCGGCGTGCGCGTCAGCCTCGGCCACTCCGATGCAACCGCGGAGGAGACGCGCGCCGCGATTGCAGCCGGGGCAACCAGCGCAACCCACATCTTCAACGCCATGCGCCGCCTCGATCACCGCGAGCCGGGAATCGCCGGAGTAGTTCTCGATGCGCACTCCCTCTACGCAGAGTTGATCTGCGATGGAGTCCATGTCGCCCCGGAATTTGTGCGTCTCTGGCTGCGCGCCAAGGGGAAAGACCGCGCAATTCTGATGACGGATGGCATCTCCGCCACCGGAATGCCCGATGCAAATTACATGCTCGGCGAACTTGAGGTTACGGTGAAGAACGGCCGCTGCCTGCTCGCAAGCGCACTCTCCAGCGGCGTAGAAACACTGGCCGGATCGGTGCTGACGATGGATCGCGCGGTAGCGAATCTTCGCAACATCACCGGCGCAAGTCTCGCCACCGCAGTGCATCTCGCCAGCCGAAATCCAGCGCGAATGCTGGGCCTCGATAACCTCGCTGAAGTCGCCGTTGGCCGCCCCGCGAACTTTAACCTCTACTCTGCCACGGGCGAGCTGCGCCAGACCATCCTGCGCGGCGAAGTACAAGTAAGCCAATAGACGACGCAAAAGTGGATGGATTTTCGTGGAGTATGACGTCTTCCACGCCTCCCGCCTCAGGCCTCATCCTCTGTTCACTGCTGCAGTACGACCTGCTCGCCTTCCTTCAGTCCGCTCACAATCTCGCTCACCGAACCGTTGGAGAGCCCCACCTTCACGGCAACCTTGCGCACCCCGTCCTTCTGCTTGCTGTCCGGCACCTGCACCGACGCGTTCTTCTGGTTGTCGTACATCACGGCGTTCTCGGGAACAGTCAGCACGCCTTTGTGCTCATCCAGCAGGATCTCCGCGTTGGCCGTCATGTTGGCCTTCAGTTCGCCGCCCGGATTGTCGATCGAGACGCGTACTTCAAACGTCGTCACATTGTCCTTCTGCACGCCCAGCGGAGCGATCTTGGTCACCTTGCCGTTGAACGTGCGGTCGCGGAAGCTCTCCACTTTGATGCGCGCCGGCTGGTCCATGTAGACGTGCGCGATGTCCGCCTCGTCCACCTTGCCCTGCACATACACCTGGTTGATATCGCCCTCGGTCATCACCAGCGTGGCCGTCGAGCCCAGCACCAGGATCGAACTCACCGCGTCGCCGATCTCCACGTCCCGCGACAGAATCACGCCGTCCATGGGCGCCACGATCGTCGTGTAGCTGAGTTGCTCCTCCAGTTGTTTCAGGCTGGCCTGGCTCTGCAGCACCTGGGCATGCGCCTGCTTCAGCTTGGCCGTGTCCACACCGATCTGCGCCTTGGCAGAATCGCGCCGGGTCAGCGCGGCCAGGTAGTCCTTGTTGGTGTCGTCCAGCGCCTGCTGGCTCACAATCCCGCTTTTTTTCATCTCAAGATTGCGGTCCAGCGTGGCCTTGTACATGGGCAGGTCGGGCGCCGCCGCGTTCACCTTGTCCTGCTCGATGTTCGCGTCGTACGCGCTCACGTTGGCCTCCGCCGACGCAAGCTGAGCCCGCTGCGCGTCCACCTGCGCCAATATCTCCTGCTGGTCCAGTTGCGCCAGTTGCTGTCCCTTCTTCACCTGGTTGTTGATGTCCACATACAGCTTTTCCACGATTCCAGAGGCCTTGCTCTTCACCTCGACCTTTGTGATCGGCTGGATCTGGCCAGTGGCCACCACAGACCGCGTCACATCGCCGCGCGTCACCTTCGCCAGCCGGTTTGAATCGATGGACGAGCCCTTCACCAGCCGTGCCAGCGCAATGCCACCCACCACGAATCCCACGAACAGGACCACGCCAACACTCAGCAATATCCAGAATCGTTTGCCTCTTCGCGACGCCGCCACAAGTACCTCCCTTACGCAAAGAAAGCCGGAGCCGTCTCAGGTGCAGTAAGCAATGCAATTAGGTTACCAACTCTTGCGGCGCAAGCGCACTGCCTTCAGCCGTTGCTGTTGTCTACGCAGCCCGCCGCCAATCGGTTCCCTGCGGATCGATGCGTCCACTGTGGGAACTGAAACCCCTGCGACCGCGTATCATTTATAGCAGAGTCCTGCCCTCGTCTAACCCCTATGCAGTCCTTCACAGACATCCTCGGCCAGGTCTTCCGCGCCATCGCGGCCAACAAACTGCGCAGCTTCCTCACCATGTTCGGTATTGCCTGGGGAGTCGGCTCCCTGCTGGTGCTGGTGGGCCTCGGCGAGGGATTTCGCTCCGGCCAGCACCGCGAGTTCGCCACCCTCGGCAACGACATCGTGATGATGTTCAACGGAACCATCCCCGCAGTCGCCAACCAGCACACCGGGATGCGCCCATATCAGTTGACCATGGGAGACGAGGAGGCATTGCGCCGCCTGCCCCAGTTGCGTGCCGTCACCGCCGAGTTGGCCCGCTCCGATCTCTACGAAGTCAGCCAGTGGAACAATACTTCCAACCGCGTGATTGGAATCGAACCCAACTTCTCTACGGTCAAGTTCCTTCCCCTGGTGCAGGGCCGCTTCCTGGACGATGCAGACATGAGTGAGCAGCGAAACGTCGCTGTGCTCGGTTCCAAGGCTGCCGCCCTCCTGTTTTCCGGCCGGCCATTGCTGGGTGAGACCGTCACCATCAACGGAATCTCATTCAGCATTATCGGCCAGGCCGGGAAGATCAGCCGCGGCACCGACGATGGCGACGACAAGAGGCTCTACATTCCTGTCACCACCATGCAGAAACTCTTCCCGATAAAGGGTGATAACGTACCGCGCGACGCTCTGACGTCTATCCAGTTCCAGCCAACCAGGAGAGGCGAATCGGTGGCTGCGGTCTCCGCCGCTGACCGCGTTATCGCTCAGCGCCATGGCTTCGATCCCTCGCTCACAGACGCCTTCGACCAGTTCGACTCCATTCAGGAGGAAAAAATGATTGGCGCGATCTTCAACGCCATGGACGTCTTTCTCGGCGGCGTGGGCGTCGTCACCCTGGGCCTCGGCGCGGTGGGCATCATCAACATCATGCTGGTCTCGGTCATGGAGCGTACACGCGAGATCGGCCTGCTCAAGGCCGTCGGCGCCACCAGGCGCAGCATCGTAGCGCAGTTCTTCTGGGAGGGACTGCTTCTGACTGGCATCAGCGGCCTCATCGGCATCGCCGCCTCCGCAGCCTTCATGTGGGTTCTGCAATACTGTCTCACCGACAAGATGCCCGGTTGGGACCCGCCGCGTCTGGTACCGTGGTCGGCCGCACTGGCCCTCGGTTCGCTGGTGCTCTGCGGCGTCGCCGCCGGTCTCTATCCAGCAACCAAGGCTGCGCAATTGGACCCCATCGAAGCACTGCGGCGGGAGTAAATTCAGGTTCAAGCTCGAGAGGAACGGCTCATGTTCAAAGACATTCTCGGCCAGGCATGGGAGGCGATGCTCTACAACCGCCGCCGCACCGCCATCACCATGGTCGGCATGGCATGGGGCATCGCCACGGTGGTGCTTCTGCTGGCCTACGGCGCAGGATTTACCCGCGCTCTCGAGGCCATCTTCGCGGAGTGGGGAACCCACACCATCGGCGTCTTCCCCGGCCGCACCAGCGAACAGGCAGGCGGCGACAAGGCCGGCGTCCGCGTGCGCTTCACCCTGGATGACGTGGATCGCGCCGCCGCCGGCGTTCCCGGAATCGGCCATATCTCGCCCGCCGACTGGAAGGACGTTTCCGTGCAGAACGATCTGCACAACTACACCTGGAGCGTGAACGGGGTCCGCCCGGTCTACCAGGACATCATGAAGCTCGACATCGACCAGGGCCGCTTTTTCAACGGCGCAGAGGACGAGCAGCGCGCCCACGTCTGCGTCATCGGATCGGAGGCCAAGACCAAGCTCTTCTCCGGCGGCTGGGCGGTGGGCGAAGACATCCGTCTCAACGGCGAGACGTTCACCATCGTCGGCGTCCTTGTCCCCAAGATGCAGGAGTCGGAGGACGACATCAACCGCCAGCTCTACATCCCCTTCAACACCATGAGCGACCTGAAGGACACCGAGTACGTCGACGGCATCTGGTTCAGCTACACCGGCGACAATCAGTTGGCCGAGAAGGGCCTGCGCGAGACCCTCGCCGCCGCTCACCACTTCCGCCCCTCCGACCACAACGCAATCTACGTCGCCAACCTGATGACGGAGCTGCGCCAGTTCCAGATCCTCGGCCTCGCCCTGCAGGTGCTGCTCTCGCTGGTCGGTGCGCTCACGCTGGGCATCGCTGGCATCGGCTTGATGAACATCATGCTGGTCGCCGTGCAGCAGCGCACCCGCGAGATCGGCGTGGAAAAAGCCCTGGGCGCGCGCCGCAAGCACATCCTGATGCAGTTCCTCTCCGAAGCCATGGCCATCACCGGCGTGGGCGGCTTGTGCGGCATTGCTCTGGCCTATCTCATCGCCGCCATGGTCGGCCGCATCACCTTCTACAGCGCCTTGGCGCAACACGCTGAGGCCGCCGACATCCGCCTCCTCATCTCGCCCGTCTCGGTGATCGTCGCCACCCTCATCCTCGCCATCACCGGCCTGGTCAGCGGAATGATTCCAGCCATCCGCGCGGCCAACCTCAACCCCATTGAGGCGCTGCGATACGAGTAGCTCGCCGAACGCATTTTAGGAATTGCTATAAACTGATTTGTTTGTCATTCCGCAGCGAAACCGGGGTCCCCGGCGAGCGCACTTGCTCGCTGGGGTGGGGAGCGGAGGAATCTGCTTTTGCTCGCCGTGCAACGGTCTACATCATTCCGAAAATGCGCTAAGCCAGTTCCAACTCGATCTTCTCCGTCTCGCAACCCAGCTTCACAATCCGGAAGCTGCGAATCTGTCCCACGCCAAGCGACTCCGGCGCAGTGCCAGCAGGCGCTGCCCCGCCCTTCCAGCGCGCACTCAGCATCGACGTCAACGACGACAGATCCACTCCGGCCGCGCTCTCCTTCTTCGCCCCCGCAGGAGCGTTTGCCGCCATCCGGCAAGCAGCGCGAATCCCCTCGCCCAGCTCTACAACAGCACCCTCCGCCGTCTGCTCTACGACGCGCCCCGAGACCACATCATTGACGCTGTGCTCCTCCAGATATTCCTTGATGCTGGTTGGCACCAGTTGCTTCATGCTCAGCTTGATCTGCCGCTTCTCCGGTTCCACCGCGAGCACCTGTGCCTTGACGATCTGCCCCACTCGCAGCATATCCTGAGGATGGTTGATGCGCCGTTCCGCGGTGATCTCGCTGACATGGACCAGCCCCTCGACCCCCTCCGCCAGTTGCACGAATGCGCCGAAGTTCATCAGCCGCGTCACCGGTCCCTCGATCGCCGAGCCCACGGGAAATTTCTTCGCCGCGTCCGTCCACGGGTCGCCCAGCGCCTGCTTCAGTCCCAGCGCAATCCGCCGCTCCTCCTGCTTCACGGACAGCACCACCGCCTCCACAGTCTCGCCTGCCTTCAGGATGTCGCTCGGCTTGTGCACCTTCTTCACCCACGACATCTCCGAGACGTGAATCATTCCTTCTATCCCCGGCTCCAGCTCGACGAACGCGCCAAAGTCCATCAGCCGCGACACTGTTCCGCTGATCCGCTGGCCAACCGTATACCTCTCTGCGGCGGTCTCCCACGGCTCCGGCTCAAGCTGCTTCAGCCCAAGCGAGACGCGACGGCCCTCCGCATCCACCTTGAGTACTTTGACCCGCAACTCCTGCCCGACCGCCAGCACGTCCTCCGCAGCCTTCACGCGGCTCCATGAAATATCGCTGATATGCAACAGCCCATCGATTCCGCCAAGATCGATAAACGCTCCATAGCTGGTAAGACTGCGAACCGCGCCGCTGACAATGTCGCCCTCTTTCATCTCGGAGTAGCGGCCCTGCTCCTGTACACGCGCCAGCTCCTCGCTGATCACGCGCCGGTCCACCACCACGTCCTCGTCCGTCACGTCCAGCTTGGTAATGCGGCAAGTGATCTCCTGGCCCACCAGCTTCTCCATCTCGGCGGCATCGCGCACGCCGCTGCGCGAGGCGGGCATGAACGCGCGCACGCCCACATCCACCGTCAGTCCGCCCTTCACCACCGCCGTCACAATCCCCACCACCGGAGTCTTCTGCGTGAACGCCTCCTCCAGCGAAGCCCAGTCCGTCGGCTGCACCACCTTGTGGCGCGATAGCTCGTAGTACCGTTCGGCGTTGCGTCCCTTCACCGAGACGGGGAATTTCTCTCCCACCGCAACTCCCTCGGCGCTGTTCTCAAACGCGCTGCGCGGCAGAATCCCTTCGGATTTGTAGCCGATGTCCAGGTACACACTCTCGGCGTCGAGGGAGACGACGGTGCCTTCCAGTTGCTTCCCTCCGCCCTCTGCCTGATGCGAATGGGTGTGCTCAAATTGATCGAGCAACTCAGCAAACGATTCAGCGGGAGGTTCAAAGGCTGATTCAACGGCTGGTTCTGTGGCGGCTTCAGCAACAGATTCAGCAGCGGTTTCAGCGGCGGCTTCAACGCCGGTTTCAGCGGCGGCTTCAACGCCGGTCTCAGCGGCGGCTTCAACGCCGGTTTCAGCAGCAGATTCAACGGCGGACTCAGGTGGGCACACAGATGTTGGGATGATCTCGTTTGGCATGATGGTTTACATACCATTTTGTCACGAGCTGCCACTACGCAGGCAATTCATGCCCGCACTCTTGGAAAACGCATGGCCGTCGGCTGGTCCGAAAACCTGCTCTTTTCGCAATGGGAAAGGACTTGTCATCCACGCAGCCACGGGGTCGAGGGCCTGTTCCCGTTCTGCGCAGTAAAAGCAGCTAATTGAGTTTGAGGTAGACACGAAAGTTCAGCAAAAACGACCGGGGGCAGATCTGTCCGGTAATTTCTTGAAATCCGTGGGAGATGTCGGTGCTTCTGCGCATGGGATGGGTGTAGTCCGTCACCGGCTCAACCGAGCGATAGATATACTTGCGCGGCGGAGGTTCCGGGTGACGCGTATCGAGCGCCTGTGCGTGATTCCCTTCCATGCGGTGCTCTCTGGGTAGAAATTTGTTGAAACCAGTCTAGGTTTCCATGCGACGAACCTTGAGGAGAAATCTCATGGGGGCACGGTACGTTGGTACTCACAATCCATTGGACAGAAGGAATGGGCTGCCAGCCCGAGGTCTAGCCCTGGGTCTTCCCGCCGCAAACCGCCCCTTTTTCAATGTGGCTTTAGCCGTCGAGGGAATATTGAAGCCTTGTTCAGACCATTCTTAGAACTCATGTTTCAGTTTGGCACTCAACTTGATTACAAAGTGGACGGCTGAATCTCCCGCGGAGGAGAGAAGTGGCTATTTCCGGTGTTGTCCATGGAGTATTGCGTGCAATCTAAGCAGAGTTCCGATGTCTCAGCAATCTATGGCCGTTCCGAGTCATTCACCGCGCCGTTCCCGATTCACTTTTTGGCGCCAGACCTTCCGGGCTCGATAGCGCTTCGCGGCGAGCCTTCCGCGTGTGGCGCCGGGCATGGCCCGCAGGTGGCCCAGAACGAAGGCCTGCTCCACGATGCGCGCAACCTGATGGGAGCGATCGGGCTCTACTGCGACCTGCTCTCGATGCCTGGCGTACTCCATCCAGAGCACCACCACTATGCGGAGGAGTTGCGGTTGCTGGGCTCACGCAGCGGCGCGCTGGTCGAACGGCTGATGCAGTCATGGCATCTGCAAGGGGAGCCGCACAGCCTTGCCGTGAGCGCTACCCGGGAGGCAGGAGATGCCCGTGCTCTGCATCTGGTTGGAGTGCGGCCAAACGAAGCTGAACCGGCTGGGAATCAAGTGGGGCCGGCGAGTTTGTTGCAGCCGGTGAGCCTGCGGGAGATCGTCATGCAATGCTCGGGCCTGCTGAGCCGGGTGGCGAATGGCCGCGCAATCGAGATCAGCTACGGCCCTGCTGCCTCGGTGCCGGTCCTGGTGGACGAGGAGGCCGTCGAACGCATTCTGGTCAATCTGGTCCGCAACTCATCGACCGCGATGATTGCGTCAATCCAGACGGCCCATCCGCAGGCAGATGGAATTGCCCGTGATGCGCAATGCGCCGTCCTCGAGCGCACTGCCGATGGAACCGCGGACGAGACGCCGGGCGCAATCCGGATCGGTGTGGGAGTGGTGTCCCACCGCCTGGACGGACCCAGGCCGCAGCCGCTTCGCCGGGTGAGGCTGACGGTGGAAGACTCCGGCTGTGGAATGGCTCCGGAGCAGCTCGAACGAGTCCTCAGCGGTGTCAGGGAGCCATCAAGAGACAGTCATGGGATTGGCTTTATCGTGGTGCGGGAGCTGGTCGCCGCATCCTCCGGAGACCTCAGGGTCATGAGCGCCCCGGGAGTGGGCACTCGGGTGCAAATCGAATGGCCGGCAACGGAGGGGTCTTGTGTGAACGCGGCGCAGAAGAACTCCAACCCCAGCGAGGCAGCAGCTTCGAACCAGTTGGCAGCAGCTTATTGGTTGCCAAGGCCGGAGCGGGCACGGCTACGGTTGCACGCGCAGGAGGGCCCGCGCAGGCCGGAAGATCCGCGTGCGCCGGCGGGCCCGCACGCAGTTGAGGCGAGTGCAATCGTGAATCACATGGCGATCGCAGAGTAGAAAATATGGAGTGGACATCATGCTGACAGCGGAATCGCATTCTTGTCTTGCAGCTTCAACCAAACCGGATCGAACTGCGAGGGCGGGGCGGATGGCCGCGGCCTCGGCTCCCGTGGCAACAATGTGGAAGCGTGAGCGGCTGCAGATGCAGATGGAGACCGCTCCCTCAGCACACCCAGACCCAGATGTGCTGGTTGGGATAACCGACCTGCCCCCGCAACTACAGGACTACCGCGCGCATCGCCGGAAGGCGAACCCTTCGCCGGCAGCTACAGCAGGCAATCGACTGGGTAGCGGATATGAGCACCCGGGCAGCGCAATCGTCTCCATCGCAGACGTGGAGAAGCGTGCGATCCTTGGCACCATCCGAAAGTTGAACGGCGACAAGTTGATGGCGGCGAGGCTGCTGGGCATCGGCAAGACGACACTCTATCGCAAGCTGAAGGAATACGGCCTCGCCGGGTCAGGAAAATCGATCGGCAATTGACGCTCGAATCGGCCTATTCCCCTCCTAGAACTGAATCTCGTCGCGCGCAATCTCCCGGCGGTCTTCCGCCAGAATGGTTGCTCGCTCCAGAACATGGGCCAGCTCGCGCACATTGCCGGGCCAGTTGTGCTCCATCAGTCTCGCCGCCGCGCCGTCCGAAAGCCGCTTCACCGGCATCTCCTCTCCCAGCTTGCCGAGCAGATGCGCCGCCAGCGGCAGAACGTCCTCCATCCGCTCGCGCAGCGCTGGCAACGCAACCGGAAAAACGGCCAGCCGGTGATAGAGGTCCAGCCGGAACGCATGTTCGTCGACGCGCTGCTGTAGCGGCTCGTCGGTGGCCGCAAGCACCCGCACGTCCACGTGCACAACCTCGTTGTTGCCCACGCGTTGCAGCTCGCCCGACTCCAGAAAGCGCAGTATCTTGGCCTGCAGGGACAGCGGCATCTCGCCGATCTCGTCCAGAAACAGCGTGCCTCCGTCGGCCGATTCGATCCTGCCCGTGCGCGACTGCACCGCCCCGGTAAATGCGCCTCGCGTGTGCCCAAACAGCTCAGCCTCGAGCAGGGATTCGGGAATTGCCGCGCAGTTCAGCACTACGAACGGCTTGCTGGAGCGAGTGCTCAACTGATGCACCGCATGGGCAACCAGTTCCTTGCCCGTGCCCGTCTCTCCCTCAATCAGCACCGTCGACAAGCGCGGCGCAACCAGCCGAATCAGCCGCGATAGCTCCAGCATCCCTTGGCTCTCGCCCACCATCTCTGGAAGCGGTGGCGTCGGCACACGCTCCCGCGCCTCCAGCTTAGCCGCTTCCAGCTTGTCCATCTCCGGCCCTTCCTCTTTCATCGCGGCTCCGCGCTGGTTTGTTTCGCAGTTTGCCGCGTTGCGCGACCGCAGTAGCGCCGTTACATCCTTTGCGGCGGTCGCGCGCCCGTCCACCGGGGCCAGACGATCCGCGGCGCAGATCTGCGGCACAACCACCGGCGCCAGCGCCCACGCCGTGCTCTCGCCCGCGCCGGTTCCACATGCACCTTGCTGCACCTGTCGCAACGCGTGCAGTAGCTCGTTTCTGCGAGGGCTGCGCGCTCCCCCATCGTCTGCGACTCCGTCGATCCGCAGCAGGTCCATCACCGGATGCCGCATTCGCATCACTCCGGCGAACTCAGTCACCTCCAGGTCGGGCAGAGCGCTGTCCAGAACCATCGCCTCCGCGCCCTGTGCCTCCAGCAGCGCCATCGCCTCCGCGCCGCCTGCCGCCTCGCGCACCTGCCAGCGCATCGCTGTCAGCTCCTGCCTTAAACGCGCCCGAAAGTGCAAATCCGCGCTCGCCAGCAACACTGTCCGTGCCGATGCCTTGTCCCCGGCGCTCTTCCTGCCCAGCCCATAGCCCATAAAAACTCCCTCTTTCGCTGCCGCTTCATCAACAGAAGTTGCTCTGCGTTTTGATGTTGTTCCGCCAGAATCGCCGTAGTCTCTGCGTCCGCTCCCCCTGATCCGGAGAATGGATGAGTTCGAACAAGAATGAAAAGTTTGCTGTAGTAACATGCCGCGCTGCGCTGGAGTTCTATCCCCCTGGCGAGCGCTGCGCCTAGGCGTACGCGGCTCTGGGTACAGAGGACGTCCGGCCGGTCTCCCGTGCCACGGGCTTCCGTCTCGGACCTCCCAGCCTGTATCCCATTCCGCGAACGGTCTCGATCAACTCCGCTTGTGCATCATGAAGTTCTCCTGCATCCAGCTTTCGCCGCAGGTAATTGATGTACACATCCACCACATTTGTGACAGACTCCGCCGGCATCTGCCACACCTCGGTCAGCAGTTGGCCGCGCGAGACGCACTCGCCACGATGCAGCATCAGATACTCCAGCAGCGCAAACTCCTTCACCGTCAGGTCGATCGTCCGCCCCGCGCGCTCTACCGTGTGCTCGATCCGGTGCAGATGCAGATCGTTATGGCGAAGCACAGGGTCGGCAAACTGCTCGCGCCGCCGCAGCAGCGCCCTGCATCGCGCGGTCAGCTCATAGAAGCTGAATGGCTTCAGCAGGCAATCGTCCGCCCCCATGTCCAGGCATTGCACCTGCACATAAAGATCGTTCCGTCCCGTCAGCACCAGTACCGAGGCATCGTCATGCCGTGCCCGCATCTCTGCCAGCACCTCCATACCATCCCGCTTGGGCAGACTCAAATCCAGCAGCACCAGGTCCGGATGCTCCGCTGCTACTCGAAGCAGCGCAGACTCTCCGTCTTCCGCCCACTCCACCCGATGACCCTCCATCTCCATTCCAACCTTTAGAAAAGCCCCAAGGGATCGATCGTCTTCCACAACCATCACTAGCATTGAATACCCCCCATCTCGGTTCCGCAATTCAGACCCATGTCCACAAGATGTTTCCATGCTGCCGACTCAAGAACAATCGCGAGCGCGCTAGATGACTAGCATCCACTACGGATCCAGTTTTATTCACAATTAATCGCGGCAATTTGTTGTTCAAGTTCCAAAGGGGGAAAATTTTCCACAGGGCAAAATAAATGGCAGTTGAGTTGCACACCGAGCCTCAACACGCCATTAATGTACGCGCCAATGACGCATCGCCCGGTCATGCGACGATTCGCAGAACCTCCTCGGTTTCTCTCGCATCGCTCTTCGTCCAGCGCGTCGTCATGCCTTCTTTTTTGCCGCAGCCACCATCGTTTTCAACCGTTCGGTCCAGGCCGGTTTTGAGTCGATGGATTTCGCTAACGGCGGTTTATCCGTCGCGGCCGTGACCGGGTGAGCGGGATCGGGCTTACTCTCGCCCCCACCCGCAGAACTGGGTTTGTCCGGTCGATCTGCAATACCCGCCTGGGTATTTTCACTGCTTGACTGAGGCTTTGTGCCTCCCTCGCTCGCTCCCTGGTTTGCCCCGCCAGGCGCTGTGGATGCTTTTGCGCCGGCCTGGTTTCCTGCCGCATCAACCCATTGCACAATCAGCGAAACCCGCCGGTTGGATGGATCGAGAGGGTTCGATGGATCACGTAGCTTCTGGTCCGCGTAACCGCGCACCTGCGAGATCTGGTCAGGCCCCACCCCGCCCTGCTGCAGCAATCGGCGCGCCGAGTTTGCGCGGTCCGACGATAGCTCCCAGTTCGTATATCCGTTATCGCTCGAAAATGGCTGAGCGTCCGTATGCCCCTCGATCAGCAGACGGTTGGGCAGCGTCTTCAACTGCCCGGAGAGCAGATTCAGCAATTTCACGCCGTTATCGCTCAGCTTCGGGCTTCCGCTCTCGAAGAAGGTTCCGCCCTGGTCCTCCATCAGGTCGATCTTCAGTCCCTCCCCCGTAATTGTGATCTCGATCTGCTTGGAAAGCTTGTTCAGGTCCTGCTGTTTCAGAATCGCTTTTTGGATCTCATCCTTCAGCTTCTCTACATTCTTCTGGTCGATCGAGATGCTCTCATCCGAGCCCATCGTCTCGGTGCCCGTCTCCTTCCCGCCGCTATGCGGATCGTTGAAGTATCCGGCAACCGCCTTCTTGATCTGAGGTGTCGAGTTCAACAGCCACAGCACAATGAACAGCGACATCATCGCCGTCATGAAATCCGCATAGGCCACCTTCCACGCGCCTCCGTGGTGGCCTGCGCCAGAGACCTTCTTCTTGATGACGATGATCGGTCGAACAGGCTTTCCCAACGCTGCCATGAACAACTCCTCGCTTTCCCTGCCGGTCAGTTGCCTCGGCCTCTAAGCTGGCGCTTCGACCGCAGGCTCCGCAGCCGCCGCAGGCCGCTTGCATCCCTTCTCCATCTCGTCGAAGGTCGGCCGCACATGCTCGGGAATCGCGCGCCTTCCCATCTCGATCGCCAATATCGGGGCAAGCCCTTTCAGAAATGCCAGGATGATCACCCGCAGCACATACAGGTAGGAGTTGTGCTCATCAGCCCTCTTGGTCATGCTGGATGCCAGCGGGCCCACCAGCCCATAGCACAGCAGTATGCCCAGGAACGTGCCCACCAGTGCCGCCGCCACCTTTTTGCCGATCTCCTCCGGTGGCCCTCCCAGCGCGCCCATGGTAATCACCACTCCCAGCACGGCGGCCACAATCCCAAGTCCGGGCAGCGCGTCCGCCACCGTCGTCAGCGCATGGACTGGTTCCATCACATTGTGGTGAGTGACCTCCATGTCCAGCTCCATCATCTGGTCCATGTCGAACGGCTCGACCCCTCCGGTGATCGCCGTGCGCAGCGTGTCGCACAGGAACGCCAGAATGTGACTGTCCTTAAGAAAATCCGGATACTTCTTGAATATCTCGCTCTCCAGCGGCTTCTCCACGTCGTCCTCGATCCCCATCAGTCCCTTCTTGCGTACCTTGTTGCATAGCTCATACATCATCCGCAGCGTGTCCAGATAGCGCGTCTTGTCAAACTTCGATGAACCCAGCGCTCCCAGCACGCCCGCCATGATCGCCTTGATGATGTGCATCGGGTTGGCAACCAGCATCGTGCCCATCGCCGCGCCAATGATTGTCACCATCTCGGACGGCTGCAACAGGACAAGGATGTTTCCCTTCTCCATCAGGAACCCGGCAATCACCGCTCCGAAGACAACAACGATTCCTATGATTGGGAGCATTAGGCGCTCCTTGCTTCGGTCACGCGGTTACCGCCCGCGTATCCGCCGGTCTGCATCGCCTGCCGCGCACGCTTCAACAGCGTAGGCAGCGTGTCGCCCTCAATCGCCTGACTTGCTCCGATACTTACCGTCAGCCCCACCCGGTCGCCCCACCAGCGGAAGTCCGCCGTCCGCGCCAGTCCCGCAAGGCGTCGCGCATGGTCCACCAGCAGTTCCACCGTGCGCTCGTGCGCCACCACCAGGAACTCGTCGTTGCCCCATCGTCCGAGAATCTCTGCCGGATTCATCTGTCGCAGCAGCGTCTGCTCAACCGTCCGCAGCATCGCCTCGCACGCATCCCGTCCGTGGGTCTTGCGCAGTTCCCGTGCCTGATCGACCGTGATCCACAGCAGTCCGAACGGCATGCGATTGGCCACCCACTGGTGGTGCGCCGCATCCAGCCGGTCCTCCATCTCCGCCTGGCTGCGTTCGATGTCCACGCCCTCGCCGGTCTCTCCATGCGGCAGCGCATCCACCTCTTCCACCGGATAGAACAGCAGGGCCGCGCCCATCTGCGTATCCTGCGAATCCCGCAGCACAACTTTGCGCAGCATGACTGGGACCGAGTGCCCCAGTTTATGGTTCATCGAAGCCAGAGTCGGAGTCTGCAGCAGCTCATCGCGCTCCTCATCGTTCTCCAGCCGGATCTCCAGCAGCGGCACTCGGCTCGTATACCCCGCGATTGCCCCCCGATATCCCACCGGCGCACGCATCTGCCCGCCGGTCCCGCCTGCTTCGCCATTCGCACCCGCCCGGCTCCGGTGCTTCTCGTCGATTCGGTATAAATCCTTCGGGCACCGCCGGCAGATCACATCATCGGTCGGGTATCCGGTCAGGGATGACGCCGCCTTGTTCCAGAACAATATGTTCGATTGCTCATCGAGTATCGCGACCCCTTCCTCCATAAGGTCAAGCGTCCCCTCGAGCATCTCCAAACGATCGCTCATATCTGTCAGGCCTCGGAGTCTCAGGAGCCTTGCACTCTGCTTATCGACGGACTTTGTAGAACCTTCACGCAATACTCAGCGCCGCACGTAAGTGCTCCTCCTATTTATCCGAAGGCCCCATCGTTTCACAATGCAGGGTGAGATAAAGAGTGTGGCCGTTGAACCTGTAGAGCCGCGAAAGCTCCATCGAAGGTTTATGAAAGTGGACCCTGTAGTTCCGGCCGGAGATAACTGTCGGCGGCGACAGCGTGCATTCGCAGAAGATCGGAATGCCGTTCTTCCAGCCGCCCGCAATCATATTGCAGAGCTCACCCAGGGCGTCATCGATCGAATCGTCGCCTGCCGCGACCGGATCGCCGCCCAGCATGGCCGTAGCGATCGAGCTTGCGGCCAGGGAGCTTATACGAATCTGGCACGCTCCGCGCATCGTGCCGGAAAAGCCAACAATGGCCGTTCTTTCGTCCAACCCGCACAGACTCTGGTCGGAGTCCGGAGCCTGAATCGCCTCGACCTCAAACCCAAACACCATGCTGAAGACTTCCATGACGCTGGCATCGGCATGCTCAATATTCGCGGCAGAGAGAAAAGCCTCCGCGGCACTTGATTTCAAATCAATATCACAATTAAACATGGTGTTTTCCCCGATGGCTGCTTGTAAGTAACTCAGGTTACAGTCCGATATATATTCTTGAATTTCAAATATTTCATAGTATGACGCAATGGAATATTTGAGGGCTTATGCTGTAAGAAGCGGCTTGACGTTATTCACAATGTGTTCAATGCTGAATGGCTTCCGGATATAGCCACGTGCACCGGAAAGGATCGCCTGGTGAACCTGCGACTCGCTACTCTCGGTCGTAACCATCACAATCGGCACGCCAACCGCGAGATTCTCCTCTTTTATCTGCTGCAACAACTGCAAACCAGTCATAACTGGCATATTAATGTCGCACATAATGAGTTCAATCTTGTTCATGCGCAGACAGGCCAGAGCTTCCTGCCCATTCCCCGCCTCCAGAACCCTGTCAAACTCCAGGCCCGCCATCTTGAGCGTGCGCAATATGACCTTTCTCATCATGGCCGAATCATCCACTACCAGAATTGTTCCACTCATGCTCTCTGCTCCGTTTCTATTCGACGGCTCGATTCGCACTACAGCGTACGAACCGTGATGTCGTGTTTCTAAACTGCCCTTGTCGCAACATTCGCGTTTTGCCTGACTGCTTCGTTGACCGCACTTGGAATATCGGCCCGCGACGCAACCGTTGCGCCGCAGTTCGCGGCTGATCGTCGACGGTCCCCGTTTCAAGGCGGCAGCAAATGCCGCCGTCTGGATACCCAACTCCAACCGTGACTGGATGCAAATACGTTCAGATAAGCTCAACTGCTCGTACACTCGTTCATGCGACACTCTCCCAGAGTGAAATGTTGCACTCCGAGATTGAGCGCGACCGGCTATTTATTTGGAACAATCTGCATGTCTGCATATCCTGGATTTTTTGTTTCAATGGGCATATCGGCGGACGCCAGCCAGACATGACGCGGCACATTATCTATTGCATCATTTCCGCATTGATTAAATCCGCCTTATTTATTCCGCTTGCTCATGCTGTTCCTTATTGGCACTCTCCAGGAATAAATAGTGGTGACAATTCTCAGTAATTCTCGAAAATCAAGACAAATAAAAATATTTCCTCCGCCCTCTAAAGTTGAAACATCAAACGCCGATGAGGTGTGGGAACGCGAAGCCTCCCGCTCACTGTATTCGTCACATGGAATACGTAACGGGGCGGGCAGTGTGCTCGCACGCAAATCAGCCCCACCAGGAGAGACACAAATGTCTTTAAGCATCCTCAATAACATCGCCGCACTCTATGCGCAGAACAACATCAACACGACACAGTCCAAGCTACAGTCCACTCTTCAGCAGCTCTCTTCCGGGTCGCGCATCAACTCCGGCGCCGACGACCCATCCGGCCTCTCGGTTGCAGACGGCCTTGGGGCGAACGAAGCCGCGCTCACCCAGTCCTCCGTAAATGCCTCAGACGGCATCGGGCTGCTGCAGACCGCAGACGGCGCGCTTTCTCAGGTCACCAGCCTGCTCGATCAGGCGGTTACGCTGGCCACTGAGGCCTCCAACGGCACGCTCACCGGCGGCCAGGTCAGTTCCGCCAATCAGGAGTATCAGAACATCCTTACCCAGATCGGCAACATTGGATCCACCACGAACTTCAACAGCAACAGTGTCTTCAGCTCCAGCGCCACCAACATCGTTGTCACAGACGGAACATCGAGCGGCCTCAACACCTACGCCGACACCGTCGGCACGCTCACCACGGCCAGCGTCGGCACATCCGCTGGCTCGGCCGTCGCCTCCAACGCAATTACACCGGTCACAACGCAGTCCGCGTCCGCGGTCTCCAAGGTCGCCGGCGTCTACACCCTCACTCCGACCGTCAAAACGGACACCCTCGGCGGCCAGATCTCCTTCACCGTCGGCAGCGGCTCCGAGATCGACGTCACCGTCGCCCCAGGAACCACAACCACCGCGTTGAAGACGCAGTTGATGGCAGACAGCGCATTCACGGGAGCAGGCCTCAGCGCCAGCGTCACCGCCAGCACGGGAGCGCTCGTCATCACCGGCCCAACCTCCGGCGCAACCACGGCGTCCAACACCGTTGCCTTCACCAACACCGCCCTCACCGACTCAGCCGCAAACACCTCGATTACCGGCGCAGTCGGAACAGCCGCGAATGTCGGCACCGCCTCCAAGGGGCAGTTGACGATTGCCAGCGCAGCCAGCGGCGACACCTTCGCCGGGACCATCATCCTGACCCAGGGATCGAATAACCTGACCATCACCATCGGTGCCGGATCTCTGCTCGGCTCGGCCTCCGATCCCACGACCGTCCAGGGACAGATCGCCGCTGCCATCGCGGCACAGTCTTCGCCTGTCTTCGCAGTAGCGGCGGCTGGCGGCACGGCCGACAACCCCATCCTGAAGTTCACGGGAGCTAACAACACCACAGCCATCACCGTCACGGGCACACTGGCAGACACCACGACCAGTGCCTCCGGCACCGTCACAGACAACGCCGGTACAGCCGGCACAGCCCCAACCGCCGGCACGTGGGTCTCCACGGCGATGGGCTCGGCGACCGATACCTTCGCTACCGGCACAACCCTCACCATCGCGGGCGAAGGCGTCCAACTCGACGGACTCACCGGCGACCAGGCAGCGGCGGCCATCACGGCCGATTCAGTGTTGACTGCCGACGGCATCACCGCCTCGTTTAGCGACACCACCAAGAAGCTCACCATCACCGGCGAAGCCAACGGATCGGCTCTCGTTATCTCCGGAACCCCACTGGCGGATGTTAGCAGCACAACGCCGGCCAACGTCACCACCCTCGCCACCACCACGGCGGCCTCCGGCTCTGCGGCGATCCCTGCCGGAACCGCTGTCTTCTCGTTGCTCAACGCCGGCGACACGCTCTCCGGTACACTCAACGTCCAGGTCGGAACCGGTGGCACAGCCAAGACCGCGACGATGTCCGTCAAAGCCGGCACAACCGGGTCGCAACTTGCCACGCAGATCGGTCAGAACGCGTCCTTCTCGGCTGCTGGCATCACCGCGAACTTCAACTCCGGCACCAACACCGTCACCCTCACTGGTCCCACGGGAACAACCGCCTCGCTCGATCAGCTTGCTGTCACGGGAACCATCACCGATTCCACAGTCAGCACTCCGGGCTCTGGCGCCAACTTCACCTCCGGCGGTGTCTCACAACTCACCACGGCGAACGCGGCCAACATCCTCACCACGGTAACCGCCGCCGTCGCGGACGTTGCCTATCAGAGAGGCACGGTTGGCGCGGACATCAACGAACTCACCTCAGCCTCCAACGTAGCCAGCTCGGAAGAGGTCAACCTCACCTCCGCGCAGGACTCCATCACCGCAACCGACTACGGCCAGGCTGCCTCCAACCTGTCCAAGTACCAGATCCTCTCCCAGACCGGTATCAGCGCTCTGGCACAGGCCAACAGCGTCCAGCAGGAGGTTCTCAAGCTCCTCCAGTAACTTCAGGAGGTTCACAGGCGCCTACGTAAGCCCCGGAGGCGCTTGGCCCGGGCGGCCCGCAACAGGGCCGCCCGGCTTTTTTTCTCCATCGGTGAACGCGCTCTAATCTCGGCCCGCATCGCATGGCCACGCATTTGCTTCAACCGCAATACAGGTCGGCGAAGTTCCCTTTGTTCGCCAGCAGGGAAAATTATGGGAGCGGTAGGAATCAACTTCGGCGCGGCCACAAGCGGCGCTGGATTCGATGTCACCACCACGGTCGCAAGCATCGTCGCCAACCTGCAACAGGTTGAGACGCCGTGGAACACCCAACTCACTGCGCTTAAGGCAGACGACACCGCGCTCACATCCATCGGCACAGACCTCTCCAGCCTCAGTACCAGCCTCAGTGCCCTCACGGACTTTGAAGGCGTCATGACGGAAAAAGAAGGCTCCAGCTCAGACACCGACGTCCTCACCCTCACCAGCGCCGGCTCGACCGCCTCCGCCGGAACCCACACCGTCGTCGTCAGTCAGCTCGCGCAGACCGCCTCCGACTACTCCGACCCGATCGCCGCCAACGACAAGATCAGCGGCGCGCTCACCCTCCGGGTCGGCTCCGGCCCTGCAACCACCATCCCTGTCGTCAGCGGCTCCAGCGACACCCTCGCCTCCTACGCCGCCGCCATCAACTACGCTGACGTCGGCGTCACCGCCAGCGTCATCTCAGACACCACAGGTTCCCGCCTCTCCCTGGTCAGCGACACCAGCGGGTCCGCCGGAGCGCTCACCGTCACCCAGGGAGGCACCACCACTACCACAACCTTACCCACCACCGCCGCATCCGACGTTGCTCCCACCGCCGCCGTCGCCGCAAGCAACACCTTCACTCTCCCCTCCTCCGCCAGCAAGCTCTCCGGGACCTTCAGCTACGCGGTCGGATCGGCCAGCCCCGCCACCGTCAATCTCGGCTCCACGCCGCTCTCCCTCACCGCCGCTGCCGCGGCACTCAATGCAGACAGCGGTTTCTCCGCCGCCGGACTCCATGCCACCGTCAGCGGCAACAAGCTCATCATCACCGGCACAACCGACTCCACCGGCTCAGCCACCATCAACACCACCCAAAGCTCCCTCACCACCACCACCCCGGCCGCCACCTACGCCGGCCTCACGGACGTCACCACCCCCGCCAGCACTCTCAACATCAACACCGGCCTCACCGCGCAGGATGCCCTGCTCACCGTCGATGGCATCTCCGTCAATAGCAGTTCCAACACCGTCAGCACAGCCATCCCCGGAGTCACCTTCCAGCTCCTCTCCAAATCCACCACTCCGGTCCAGGTCGAGATCGTCAACGACAACACGGATGTCGAGACAGCCTTCTCCACCTTCGTCTCCGCCTACAACAAAGTCCTTGGCGACCTCACCACGCAGGAGGGCAACAACTCCTCCGGCGACCCAGAGCCCCTCTACGGCAACCCCATCATCGCCCAGCTCCAGAGCGCCCTCTCGATGGCCCTCACCACGGGCACCGTCAGCGGCTCCGTCAGCAACCTCGACCAGCTCGGCATCTCAGTCAGCAACACCGGCACGCTCTCCCTGGACAACTCCACCCTCGACTCCATCCTCAACTCCAATTACTCCGACGTCGTCGGCTTTCTGCAAAACTCCAACAGCTTCGGACAGTCGCTCGCCGCCACCCTCGGCACCCTCGGCAACTCCAGCACCACCGGCGCCATCTCCCTTGCTCTCTCATCCGACTCCAGCCAGGAGACCACACTCAACGACGACGTCACCGCGCAGAATGCCCTCATCGCCACGCAGAAGGCCAATATCACCTCCGAACTCAACACCGCCAACGAAGTTCTCCAGGCCATCCCGCAGCAGCTCGACGAGATGAACGAACTCTACAGCGCCATGACCGGCTATAACGAAAATCCCAGTTAGTTAGGATCACCATGGAAACCGCATACCAGCAGCAGGCCCTCCTCGGAGCCAACGGCGTCGAACTCGTCATCGCCCTCTACGACGGAGCTATCCGCTTCCTCTACCGCGCCATCCAGTGCGTCGAGGAGGACGACGAGATCGGCCGCCGAATCGCCGTCAAGCGCGCCCTCGACATCGTCATGTACCTCCAGGCCCGCCTGCGCACAGACATCGGGGGCAAGCCCGCCGCGGCACTCGCCGACTTTTACGCCGCCATGTTCACCATGACGCTGGAAGCATCCCGCCTCGCCTCGCGCCAGCAGTTCACCGAGGTCATCGGTTGCCTGCGCAACGTCCGCGAGGCTTGGCTGGTCGTCGCCCGCGATCCCGAGGCCCAGCAACTCCTCCCCCGCGAACTCCGCTCCCAGGCCGAACGCTACGCCAAACACCCCTCCGCCTCAGCCCCGGCACACCCTTGCGACGACGGAGAAGCCCTCCCCACTCGCTGGTCCGCCTAGATCCGCTTCAAACCGCTCCGCATAAATCCACGTCCAAATCGCGGCTATTGGATCATGTCGAAGAGGCTCTGCTTCTCCACCGTCGCGATCACGCTCATCAGAGCCTGGTTCTGCGTCTCCGCTGAACTCAGTTGTGTCGCCACCGTCGCCGGGTCCGCCGAAACCAGTGTGCTCACAGTAGCTGTCCGATTGGTGGCGTCGGTCTGCGCGAAGCTGCTTGCCGTCTGTATCCGGTTCAGCGAGCTGTCCAGCGAGAGCCGCTGTTGCGACACGTTGCTCAGCGCCGTCTGCAGCACGCCAATGTCCGTGCTCGCCGTCCCGCTCACCGTGCCGCCGGCAAAGTCCGCAACCAGATTGTTCAGCGCCGTCATCACGTCCGCTCCCGGAGCCAGGAAGACCGCCGAGCCGGCCAGGCCGGTCTGGATCTGCTGCCCGTTCTCTGTCGTCACCGAGCCCACCTGTGTATCGCCGTAGTAGGTCGTCGTCGCCGGAGTGGTGCTCGTGTCCACCGCAAACGGCTGCACGTCGCCATCGCTTCCGGCAAAGATGTACGTCCCCTGATAGCTTGTGTTCGCCAGCGCGACCACCTGGTCCCGAATGCTGCCCAACTGCTGCGACAGAGCCGTCAGGTCGGACGCGCTTTCCGTCCCGCTGTTGCCCTCTACCGCCAGAGACAGCGCCGAGGTCAGTTGTGTCACCACGCTTCCCAGCGCGCTGTCGGCCACCTGCATCAGGCTCTCGGCGGTCGCAGCCGTCTGCACGAACGTATCGTCCTGGCTGATCGTCGAGGTCAGCATCGAAGCCTGCCCCGCAGCCACCGGATTGTCCGAGAGCGAAGAAACCGCCAGCCCCGACGAAAGCTCGCTGGTCAACTTCTGCTCGGCCAGCGTCGAACTGTTCAAGGAGGCTACCAGTCCGCTTACGTAATGTGGATCGACTCGCATCGTTTGCTCTTCCTCTTTCGTCCAGCCGCTGCAGGCCTTTCGCCAACTCCGCCGCTTACGTCACCGTGGTCTCTTCACCCAGGTTCAGCGCCGAGGCCATCAGTTCATCCACAATCGTGAACACCTTCGACGCCGCCTCGTACGACCGCTCATACAGCGTCAGGTTTGCCGCCTCCTGGTCCAGCGATACGCTCGACAGCGAACTCTGCTGCGTCGTCAGTTGCGTCAGCGACGCCTTCTGCGTCGTGTTCTCGTTCGATACGCCCGACACCGTATCGCCCAGTTGAGTCAGCATCAATGCGTAGAACTGAGAGGCCGTCTGCCCGTTCATCAGCGGATCGTTCGCTATTGCGCCGAGAGCCGTCGCGTTCGTGCTGCCGCTCGTCCCCTCGCCCCAGGACGCCGCGGCAATCGCGCTCGGCCCGGAAGCCGCCACCGAGATCGTCGATGCCGCGCCCGTCGAACTCGCAGGAAGATTGAAGATCGCTCCGCCGGCGTTCCCGTTCGCGTCCAGCCCCTGCTCGTTGACCGCGTTCACCGCGCCGCCGACCGCATACGCAAGCGAGTCCAGCGCCGTCGAAACCGTCGGCAGGTCCTGGTCTCTCGCCTTCAACATGCCGCCCAGCGACCCGCCCGTAATGCCGCTGACCGTGCCGTTCAAGACCGGCGTAATGTCCTCTCCCGACGCCGCGATCACATCCACCTTGCCGTTCACAATGGACGTGTTCAACGCGTACGTCTGGCCGTCGCTCACCAGCGGCGTCCCGTTGGCCGTCGTCAGTGTCAGCCCGTTGCTCTCGGTTCTGGTCTCGCTGAACCCGATGTACTGAGACAGTTGCGTCAGGTCCTGCTGCCTCTGGTCCTCCAGCGTGCCCGCGTCCGCATTCGGGCTGCTGGCTCCGATCTGCAGGTTCAGCGTCGCTATCGACGCCGTCAGCGAATTGACCTCGCTCACTACGCCAGTCACCTGCTGGTTCAACGCGCTCGTCTGCTGCGCAATCTGGCTCGACGCGGTATTGAAGTCCGTCGCCAGCGTCGTGGCCGAGCTCAACACATTCTCCCGCACCGAGCTGTCCGAAGGACTCGCCTCCAGTGAGCTCAGCGAGCTGAAGAACGCATCCATGTCCGTGCCCAGCGTCGTCGATGCAGCCGTGGTGGAAGTCGTGGTAATGCCGAAGATCGACTGTAGATCGTTCAGCGCCGTGCTCTCGGACGAACTCGATGCCTCCAGTTGCGTCTGGTTGTTTACCTGCTGGTTCAATACCGGGTCCCGCTGCGACACCGCGGAAACACTGGCTCCCTCGCCCACTCTGGCATTCGCGCTCAGTTGCACCGAGTCGTTCTCCTGCCACGTCGCAACCTCGTCCGTGTACCCAGGCGTGTTGGCGTTCGCCACGTTGTTCGACGTTATGTCGAGCGCGGCCTGGTTCGCCTCCAGCGAGTTATGCGACAGGTTCAACAGCGCCGTCAGAGTACCCATCGTTCGTTCCCCTCGCCCGCGCACGCCCGCCCGTGAAGCCGCCCCTCAAGCCGACGCAACACCTGCAGGTTCTTGTCCGTGGCTCTCAGCAGGTCGCCCAGCAAACGATGTTCTCTCGCCACCTTCGCCCGCTCCGCCCCGCGAAGCACCGTTCCCTGCCGCCGCAACTCCAATCCGGCGGCCGCATCGAAGATCCTCTCGGCGCGCGCGGACAACTCCTCCAGATCTTCAACGCGCAACGTCGAAAGCGCCTGCCGGGTCTCCTCCAGCAAGCCGCTCCATGAGTCCGTCCCTACCGCCTCAGCCATGCATTCAGACATCGACTGCTCCGCCTGCCGCGCTACTGCAGCAGGGCGCTGATCACCTTGTCAGCCACATCCGACGAAGAGACGTTGTACGTCCCCGCGGCGATCGACTGTTGCAACGCCGCAACCCTGTCGGTCCGCACATCGCTTCCCGACAACGCCTGCGCCATCAATAAAGCACTCGTGCTCAAGCTCGCCTGGTCGCCCGCGCTCGCACTGCTCAAAATATCCTGTGCCGCGGCTGACTCCGGCGCCAAACTCTTCACCGTCTTCGCCGCGCTGCTCGTGTTGGCCAATACAGCAGCTTCGGTCGCATCAAAGACCTGTTGTGGACTTCCAATTCCGTTCAAGTAGCTCAATCCAACCTCCTTAAGGCTTTACTTTTTTATTAATCGACCAAACCCGATTAGTACTTTAGTACCGTACATAATTTATTTTGCACACTTTCCCGCCTTCGATTCGCCTGCAACAACTCCTGCGTCACGCGCTGCCTTTTCGCCCTCTACCTGCTCCACCACGCGCTTCGCAAGACCCAACCCTCCGCCCTTGGCTATCGCCGTCGCCACGGCCTCGGTGCCGAAGCTGCTCAGCGTATCGCCAAAGCCGCTGCCTTCCTCCTTGCCATCGTTGCCCTCATCGCCCTCTTCCTGGCAGAACCCATGCTCCTTCATCGGTTTCAGCATCTCCTGCAACAGCATGCCCTCAAACTGCTGCGCCGCATCCGTCAACTTGCGATGCTCCGCGGCGCTGGCCGTTGCAGGCTGCGTCGCACTCGCCAGAGGCACTGTTCCCGCGGATGAAATCGCAAAGTTCATAGCACCTCAAGCTCCGCCTCCAGCGCGCCTGCCGCCTTCATCGCCTGCAGGATCGAGATCACGTCCCGCGCCGAGGCGCCAATCGTCTGCAAACTCCGCACCAGGTCGTCCACCGTCGCTCCCTGCTTTAGCTCAATCCGGTTAACAGGCTTGTCCTTTGCCTCCACCCGCGTCTGCTGCACCGTCTGCGTCGTTCCCGACGACATCGGGCCCGGCTGTGACACCTGAAACTCGTTCACGATGTTCACCGCCAGCCCGCCATGCAGGATCGACACCGGCTGCAGCACCACCGACCCGCCAATCACCACCGTCCCTGTCCGCTCGTTCACCACCACCTTCGCCCGAGGATAGAACGGCACCTCAATCGCCTCCACGCGCGCCAGCAGCTCGGGTACATCCTGGCCCGCAGCCACGCGAACCTCCACCGTCCGGCTGTCCACCACGCGCGCCGAGTTCGCCCCAATCTCCTTGTCGATCCCCGCCGCCACCGCCTCCGCGCTCTTGAAGTCGTCCTCGTTCAACAGCAGCGACACGCTCGCCAGCCCCTCCAGTGGAATCGCAACCCCGCGTTCCACCATCGCGCCCTCGGGAATCCGCGCCGTCGTCGGATGGTTGAACTGCTTGGTGTTGCCGTTCACGCTCACCGAGTAGCCGCCCACCACCAACGGTCCCTGCGCCTGCGCGTAGATCTTCCCGTCCGCGCCATACAGCGGAGTCATCAGCAGCATCCCGCCCTCCAGGCTCGTCGCGTCCCCGGCAGACGATATCGTACTGTCGATCTGCGCCCCGGGCCGGGCAAACGGAGGCAGCGTAGCCGACACAAACACCGCCGCCAGGTTCTGCACGCGAATCCCTGTCGCCGGCACGCTCACCCCCATGCGCAGCAGCATCGAAGCCAGCGTCTGCACGGAAAACCCCGTCTGCTGGCTGTCGCCCGTGCCATGCAGTCCAACCACGATCCCGTAGCCCACCAACTGGTTGTTGCGGATCCCCTCCACCGTCGCAATGTCCTTGATGCGCGCCTCGCGCTGCGGAGGCGCACCTTCCTCCGCCCACCCCCTCGCGCTCATCAGCAACATCATCAGGACCATCGCGCTTCGCCGCATCGCTATCCCTCTCCCACCAACCAGCAACCAACAACCTGCAACCGTCTTTAAAACACCAGCGCCCACTGCAAAAAGCGCACCAGCGCATTCTGCCGGTGCGTGTAGTCGTTGATGATTCCCTTGCCCCGGACCTGCACTTCCAGGCTCGAAATCGCCGTCGACAGCACCTGGTTCTGCTGCGATATGTCTTCCGGCCTCACCAGTCCGCGCAGCACGATCGTCTGCACCTGCTGCGCGAACTCCACCTGCCGGGCCGCCTCGATCACCAGCATCCCGTTGGGCAGCACCTCCACCACCTGCCCGCCCAGCGTCGTCGTCAGGCTGGAGTTGCTCGCGCTCGCGCCCTGCGCGTTCAACGCCGACGCGGAGTTCTGGTTCACCAGGTTCTGCATCGCGTTGCCCGAGTGCAGCGTCCCAATCAGCCCGGAGATCCCAGAACTCGCACTCGTCGCCCGCGAGTTCTTCACCGTCCCATCGGTCGATGCAGCCAGGTTCTCCGACACCACCACCGAGATCAGATCGTGCGGCCGCATCGCCCGCACATCGGTCGACATCCGAGTCAGCCTTCCCGTCTCCGTCCAGATTGCGCCCGTCGACGACTGCGCTGCCTTGTTCTCCAGCCGCACGCGCGTCAGATAAGCCTCCAGCGACGAGGCCGCCGGATCGCTGCCCGCGCTCAGAGGTTTCGCGTTCTGTTTGGCCTTCGTCGCCGCAGGAACCGCGCTCGCCGCAGGAACCGCAGTCGCCACGGGCACCACAGCCGCCACAGCAGCTGCAGTCGCCGCGGGAGACGGCGCGGGAGTCTGCGCCCAAACGCTCGAACTCATCAGCAGAACCAACAGCACGCCAAACCACCCGACAATTGCACTCGCCAGTCCAACTGGCCTCAATCCATCCGGCTTCAATTCAGGCCCGGACATCGTCATCCGTCCGGGGGCCCCGCTCTCCTGGGCTGGCAGCTTTACCCGGCGATTCTGCTCCACGGCCCGCGACTGCAGGAACAGCCGATGCAGTTCCTCTCTCTCCTCCTCCGAGCCGCACTCTTTCAGTGCTGCGTTGTAGGCGTCCATCGTCATCGGCCTCAGTCGCATCTTCATCGTTCCATCTCCACGTCCCCGGCCCCGCGCACAACTCCATGGATGCGTTCCACCGTCATGCCCGAGTCCTCGCTCTGCCGCGCGACCTGCACCACCACGCGCTCTCCGCCGCGCGCCGATTGCTCCACCACGCCGCTCATCTCGATGCGCACCGTCTCGTCCTGCGACCAGAGCCGTACGCGATCTCCCGCGCGCACCAGCAATGGCGGGACCGTCTGCACAAGCTCCTTCGTCCCGGCCACGCCGTCCCGCGCCGTCAATCCAGCACCCGCCGCGCTCGCCGCAAACAATCGCGCCGGCCACTCCGGGTGGGCGCACGCCTGCCGCAGCTCCCAGCTCCGCCCCAGCACCGCGTCCCACTGCCGGGCCACCACTCGATACCCCTGGGCCCCGCATTCCGCCTGCACCGCCGAGACAGTCGGCCCTTGCGCAATAGCCGTCTCCGGCCACGCGACCGCGCACCCCGGCTGCAACATTCCCGTCAGCAGCATCCCCGTCAGCAACATCCCCGTCAGAAACATCCCCGTCAGCAACGCCGCGCTGAATCCGCTCCGCCTCATCGCCCGCCTCCCATCACCGAACCATGCCGTTGATCTGCGAGTACATGTCGTCGGCCACATGCACCACCTTCGAATTGCTCTCGTACGCCCGCTGCGCCAGGATCATGTTGACGAACTCGGCCACCACATCCACGTTCGAGTTCTCCAGATACCCCTGCTGCAGCGTACCCATCCCGCTGCTTCCTCCCGGAACGTCCGTGATCGCATTGCCCGACGACGAGGTCGGCTGCAGCAAATTTCCGCCCAGCGAGTTCAGCCCGCCCGGATTGGGGAACGTCGCCAACTGGATCGTCCCCAACTGGCTCGACACCGTCTGCCCCGGCAGCGTCGCCGACACCACTCCATACTGCGAGATCGTCACATTCGTCGCGTTCGATGGGATCGTCACCGCCGGCAGCAGTTGATTTCCGTTGGCGTCCGTCACCACCCCGGCGTTGTTCATGCTGAAGTTCCCGTCGCGCGTGTACGCAATCGTCCCATTGGGCAACTGCACCTGGAAGAACCCAGCCCCCTGGATCGCAAGGTCCAGTTGGTTCCCGGTCTGGTTGAAGTCGCCCTGGGTCATAATCACCTCGCTTGCGGTCGACTTGGTCCCCAGCCCGATCTGCAACCCCGCCGAGGTCGTCGACGTGCTCGACGCCGAGCCCGGCATCACCATGTTCTGGTAGATCATGTCCTCGAACTGCATCTTGCGGCTGCGAAATCCCGTCGTCGCAGAGTTCGCCAGATTGTTCGCCACCGTATCCAGGTTCGCCTGCTGTGCGCTCATTCCGCTTGCCGCCGTATACAAAGCTCGTATCATCGCCTGCTCCCTCTTCTCCCGCTCACTCAAAACCAAATCGTCATTCTGGCGCAGCCAGAATCTCCGTATTTGTCTTTCTGTCCCGCTAACTCGCTGACTTGCTGACTCGCTGACTCGCTGTCTTTCTATACCCGCCCAAGTTCCTCCGTCGCCGTCTTGTCGAAGTCGTTGTAGAAGACGCTCAACGCCTTCTGCATCATCTCGCCCTGACGCTGCACCAGGATCAGTTGCATCGTCCCATGCACCGCATCAAGATTTGCCCCTTCCAGCGCGCCCTGCTCCACCGGCGCCGACACCACCGCCGGCTGCACTCCATCGGGCGCGGCGAACCGGTTTGTCCCCTGCGCCATCAGCTCTGTCCCGGCGGGAAATCCGAAGACTCCCACCTGTCCGGCGATCGCGCTCACCCCCGCCGTCGTCACCGAGATGCTCCCATCCGGCCCAATGTTGATCGTGCCGCTGGGAATCGTGATTGGATTGCCGCCGACATCCAGCACCGGCTCGCCCTCGGCCGTCTGAAGCACCCCCGTATCGGAGCGCAGAAACCCTCCGTCCCTCGTATACTGCACGCCCTGGGCAGATTGAATCGCGAAGAACCCGGGCCCGTTCAGCGCCATATCCAGAGGATTGCCCGTCGCCGTCACCGTGCCCTGTCCCTGGTCGATCAGGTTCCCGCCCAGCACTCCGAAGTCATTGACCGCGTCGCCCACCTGCGACGGAGACTCCACGTTCTCCGCCCCCGCCAGCACGCTGCGGAAGTAGTCCCGCTGCGCGCGAAATCCCACCGTTCCGGCATTCGCCAGATTGTTGGCGGCCGTATCCAGCGCCTGCGTCCGCGCCAGCAACCCGGTGTATGCGGCATAGAGTCCACTGTCCATGCCGTGTAGCAATGCACGTCGGTTGCCAACTGAGGTGTTGCAAGGTTAGAGCGATGCAACCTGAGCGCCTCTTTCCAGCACGCAGCATAACGCCGTCATCCCGACCACCCCCCCCCACCCACCGTCATCCCGACCGCAGCCCCCCCACCCACCGTCATCCCGACCGCAGCGTAGCGCAGTGGAGGGACCCCGCATTTCGCCGTTGCCCTTGCCGTTGCCTGTTCCTGCCGTCATTCCGCAGCCCTCTTGTTTGTCATTCCGCAGCCCTCTTGTTTGTCATTCCGCAGCGTAGCGGAGGAATCTGCCTCTGCCTTTGCCGTTGCTCGAAAGCGCCGAAGGCGCGCGCTATACCAGCCTGGGGCATAGCCCCAGGAAACAGGCCCTGCAATCCCCGAGGGCTGAAGCCCGACCTATCCCCTGCTCATAGCTCATAGCTCAAGGCTCGCCGCTGTAAAAATAATTGCCGTCGCCCACCCTCAAAAACCCCAGCAAATCCCCTTGTCAAGCCCCTCAAACCCCCAAAATCCCCCTAACCCGCACCATCCAAACAACATAAATCTTTTCAAAATCTGGCATACTAGTTTCCCTCCATCCCGTATAATTAAATCAGTAAGCAAAACCAAACAGACCCGGCCAACCAGCCGGGCCTTCGCTTTTAATACGTCTCGCGCGCTTAGCGCGTGCCTAACTTGCATTTTATGAATACTTTACGCTATTAGCACCGGGGGGAGGTATACACAATGACCTGCGCAACCGACAAACCCGGCCATCTGCCGCACCGGCTCGCCCGCCCCGCGCTACAGCCGCTTCAGATAAGCCTTCGCCGCCTCCAACTCAGGAAACAACCGCTCCTCGGCCTGGAACGCCTTGGAATGCACGCAGCGCCGCCCCGCCTTCACCTTCACAGGATGCTTCAAATGCAGCATCTCGTGGTACAGCAGATACTCCACCGCACAACGCGGCGTCTCTGGCCGGTCGAAGACCAGGCTCACCATGATTGTGTTGTGCGCCGCGTCGTAGTGGCCCAGCATCCGCCGCGCATGGTGTGCGCTCCACGTCAGTTGCGGCCGACCCAGCAGCCCATGAAAGAAGCGCTGGTTCAGGCTCTCGAAGACCTCGTCCAGATCGTAGCAACTCCCCTCGGCCGACAGAATCGTCTTCCGCCCGCGCGTTTGTCGTATCCGCTCCGCCTGGCGCGCCACCGCCTCCGAAGTGATATACCGCCGATAGCAGTTCGCATGAACGCGTGCGATCGGCAGCTTCTTGTAAAGTTTGGCCAGCAGAATGTGCGCAATCGCATGGTGTACCGGCTCCGGCGCCGCCTCCAGCAGGTCAGAAAGCCGCACCAGCAACTTCCCCTCGCGCAGCCGGATCGTCGTATTCAGCGACGTGAACCGGCAAAAGCGGATGTCGAGCGCAGGCATCGGCGCGCGTGGCCGCAGCTCGCGATACTCCTGCTCAAAGATTTCCTTCAGTGCGGTAGACACGCTATGTCGAGCTTACTACGGCGTGGTGCCCCCTCCTGCCGGGGCCGGGGCCGCATTTGCCGGAGCCGGAGCCGGGGATGCGGGCGTGCCGGTCGCATCCGGTGCAGCGGCAGGCGCTGCCGCGACATCCTTCAGCGGGTCCAGCCGCGCTACCACCCCAATCGGAATCTCAACCGCTCCTACATTGTCCGAAACCATGTCGTGGATCGCGGTGCGCAGAAAGTACTGGCCCCTCACCGGCACGCTGATCTGCTGATGGAACGCCATGCCCCCGCTCAGCAGCTGGTTGTACTCCGCCGGAGTCATCCGCCTGAACAAGCGGTTGCTCGCCGTGATGAGCTTATCTCCATTGGTGTTGTAGATGAATGTCCAGACCTCCAGCACGCAGTGGTGGTTGCCATCGGCTCCCACGCGGCAGGTGACCGAGTGCGCATCCGGCACCAGGTCCACTCCATACTGTTTGAACGGGCCCTCGATCTTCAACTTCGGATCAGGATTGGACTGGTTGCTCTGCAATACCGTCGCTTGAGGTGGCGCGCTCGACGGACGCACACGGACCTTGAACACGATCTCCGCGGGGTCCGGCCCGCCATGCAGCATGGCCGCCGACATCGTGTTCGTCTGCACCAGGGCTGTAGCCGCACCTTGCGCGTTCACCCGGTTCCGGTCGGTGGGATCGATGGCGTAGTAGCCATCGCGATACGTAAGCTGCACGTTCGGCTCAGCCACCTTGACCTTGATCGCCCGGAACCGCTCATCCCACTGCAGGTTGACCGGAGAATACGTCAGCGTGTAGTAGTTCGAGCCTTCCTGGACCGCCTTGGTCACCGCCTGCGTCAGCCCGTTGGTGTTATAGAACGCCTCGCCGCCGGTGTCCGCAGCCATGGCCTCCATCGTCCCGTGCTCCTGCGCCGTCTGGGTCTGGAAAGCCGCCGACGCGGTCGCGGCGGAGATTCCATCGGAACCGCTATCCATGGTATTCGTCACACTGAAGGTTGGATCTGTCTGTATCCCGCGACAGTCCACCGGATACATCGCGACCTGCGCCCGCGTCAGCAGGTTGTCCGTCTTGCGAACAGCATCGTCGTTGCGCACCACCGAGTCATTCGGATCGGCCTCGTCAATGTTGGGCTGCACATCTAGCGGAAAGCCGGCGGAAAACCAGATCACGTTTTTCCGCCCCGGAATCCCCACCAGATACCGCGCCAGTTGGTCGAACGCGTACAGCGTATACAACGACCGATTGTTCTGCTCCTCCGAGGTAATCTGTGCATCGGTTCGTACCAGATCGTCGACCATCTGTTGCGTGATGTCGCCGCCAACTGGCCCAAAAGCGTCGGCGAACGCAGTCGTGCCCATTGGCCCGCCGTTGACCGCGTCCGTCAGGATGTCCGAGACCTGCGCCGTGCCCTTCTTAGACGTCAGCGCAGCCTTCAACACAGACATGTCCGATGTAAACCCTTGCAGCATGATCAGGTGCGTCGTCAGGCCGAAGATGGCAATGCGCGTTCCCGCCGGGGCCTTGTCCAGAAAATCGATCAACTGCTTCCTAGCGTTGGCCTGCGCGATCACTGGAGTGTTCAGATAGTCCAACAGAAGCACGTTCACCGGTCCATTCGCCGGCGCAGCAGACTTGTTGGTGAAGAGTCCGGCAGGCAGCTTCTCCGGCGCAACCACGGCCGTAGCCGACAGAGGCACTTCGGTATGCTCCTCGAAGTTCCGAATCACCTGCGGCTTGCCATCTTCCATCAGGGTAAAATCCGACTTCTGCAACCCATGGATCGGGTTCTTCTTCGAGTCTGTGACCACCACATCCACCACCACCAGATTGGTGCGCGCATGGATCGTCGCAACCCCGGTCGCGGCCACCGGCTGCGTTCCATTCGGAGTTGCCGGCGTCGCTGCTGGAGCGGCCACTGGCAGCGAGGATCCCGTCTGCCCGCGCATCCCAAACGCAAGAAACACCGTGGCGAACGCAAATGCAAAACCTGCCTGAAGCCAACGCGACTGAACTGGACGAAACACTGGAACCCTCCTGAGGGTGCATCCCTGGAATACTCTCACTCAAAAAGTATATTCCTTAGCATTCAAACCCGAATGGGAAGGCAATGTTCCGCCGCTAGATTCCCTGCGTCGCGATGCACTCCATCCGGGCCAGAACCAGCCCGCAGCTCAGCGCTCTGCCGGTCCCTTGGGCGCAATCGCGCCATCCCCTTCAAACGCATCCTCAACAGCATGAGCAATGTGGCCAACCTGTAGCTTTACCAGCTCCGGCTGCGCGATGCGGGTCGGCCCAAGCACCGCAATCCTGGGCAGCGGGCCGCGAACCATCGCCACCTCATCGCACGCATACAGCCGGGGACAGGCTTGGCAGTCCTTGTAGATCTTGTCCGGCAGCGTCGTCCGGTCGGCCAGCCGGAAGCCAAAGTGGAAGAAGAAATCCGGTATTCGCGTAAACATGCACACCGACGCGACGCCCTGTTCCTCGGCCTCCTTCAGCAGCGCGCGCAGAATCCTCCCGCCCGCGCCCTGCCCCTTGGCCTCCGGTTTCACCACAATCGACCGCACCTCGGCCAGGTGCGGCCCATACAGATGCAGCGCGCCGCAGCCCAGAAAGATGCCGCTCTCCGACTCCGCCACCGCGAAGTCGCGCACGTTCTCGCAGATATCGGCGTAGCTGCGGCGCAGCAGAGTTCCATCGCCAGAGAGTGAATTGACCAGCTCGAAGATGTTGACCGCGTCCTGTAGCTTGGCCTGACGCACCATCGCGCCACCCGCACGTACGCGTGTGGATGCAGTGGATTCGCTGGCGGCCATCAGGGACGAGCGGGACAAGTTGATGAAAACTCCTCTCTCTATCTTCTCAGAGTTGCGCCCCTGCGGTCGGACTCAGCCGTTCGCGGGCATCCGTCAGCGCAGCACGCACCCGCGCGCGCGCCGTGCCGCCACTTACATCGTGGCAATCCAGCGTGGCCTCCAGGGTAATCGCCGCAAAAAAATCATCGCCAAACGCCGCACTCAGCCCCTGCAACTCGGCCAGCGAGATCGCGTCCAACTCACGTCCGCTCTCCAGCCCCAGCCGCACAGCGTTGCCGATAATCTCGTGCGCCTTGCGAAACGGCACGCCCTTGTTCGAAAGATACGTCGCCGCGGCCATCGCATTCAGATAGCCCGTCGTCGCAGCCACCTTCATCCGCTCGAAGTTGAACTTCAACGAGCGCGTAAACGCAGGCAGAATCCCCAGAATCCCGCGGGCCGTATCCGCCGCGTCGAAGACCGGCTCCTGGCCCTCCTGCAGGTCCTTGTTGTACGCCAGCGGCAGACCTTTCATCAGCACAGCCAGCGTCGTCGCCGCGCCCACCAGCCGCGCGCTCTTGCCGCGAACCAGCTCCGTGAAGTCGGGATTCTTCTTCTGTGGCATCGCGCTCGACCCAGTCGAGAAAGCCTCCGGCAGATCGAGAAATCCAAACTCCGCCGTCGAATAAAGAGTCAACTCCTCGGCAAAGCGCGAGACGTGAACCCCCATCGTGGCAAGGCATTGTGTGAACTCCAGCAGAAAGTCGCGATCACTGGTCGCGTCCATGCTGTTCGACGTAGGCCCATCGAATCCCAACTCCCGCGCCGCAATCGTACGATCCAGCGCCAGCGTCGCACCAGCAACCGCACCCGAACCAAGCGGGCACAGGTTCATCCGCCGCCGCGCGTCCGCCAACCGCGCAATGTCACGCTCGATCATTGCCACATACGCCAGCAGCCAATGCGCCACCAGCACCGGCTCCGCCCGCTGCATGTGCGTGTACGAAGGCATCACCGCCTCGCCTGCCCGCTCCGCAAGCTCAACCAGCGCCAGCGCCCACTTGCGCAATCCCCTCCCCGTTGCGTCGAAAGCCTCGCGAACAAACAGCCGCATGTCGGTCGCAATTTGCTCATTGCGGCTTCGTCCCGTGTGCAGCTTCAGCGCCAGCGGGCCAATCACCTCGGTGAGTTGTAGCTCGACGAAGTGGTGGATGTCCTCGGCGCGGGCCATGGAGGCAGCCAGATCGGCCTCTGTCGCAGCAGAAAATTCCTCGCACGCGCCTTCCCCATCCAGGTCGAGATTTGCCTGGATGGCAAAGTGGCTCTTCATCCTCAGCAGCAGAGGATCGTTCTTCGCCAGTACGATCCGCGTGTGCTTCACATGGTCTTCGCAGAACTCCGGCTGCTTGCCAAGCCAGCGGCGTATAGACCGCGGCGTCGTTCCCATCTCCGCTCCCAGCAGCCTGGGGTTGACGAAGCCTGGCTCAATCGGCGTGAACTCGGGCGAGATGTCCCCTGCCTGATCGAGGCCGTCGATCATCCTCTCCAGCTCGGCGTCCGTCAGAATCCCCGCCGCCGCAATCATCCGCGCATGTGCCTTCGACGCGGCCACCTCCTGTGGAAGCAGCCGCACATCGAACGGGAACGACCGCTGCCACTGCTCGAATGCGGCGTCCAGCGGCTCGCGAAAGCGCCCAGACCACATCTTTGCGGGTTTGTTAGACATTATTCGGCCTTTTGCCCGGAAACAGGCGCTGCGCGATAAGGCAATTTAGATAAGGGAATCTTGATGCCTTCTCGATTTGGATTAATGCGATACCACTTAAGACGCGAATCATACACATCAATCTGACTAACGTCACAAGCGGAAGTGGGGGCAACCTCAAACCCTCGATCAGCAACGCCGTTCCAAGCGTTGTAGTTTGACATGAATACCCATTGATCCGCAGAGAATAGAAACTTCCAAGGACCTATTCGAGATAGATGATTTCCAGGTTGATGACTTGAATGAAACCCAATGCCCTTCATCCTCCTAAACTCTAATTCACCCGTCCGCCGTACCGTAGATTGCCCCTCGAACACAACTGCTTTGCCCTCACGATAGTAGGATTCGTAGGTGAACTTACCTATCCACTCACCAACCTTGGGCTGTGTATTCATGTCCTGCGTAACGCTTGTTACACGAATGGCACCAACCTTATCGCCATTTCGAACCAGAAGAAAATATCCTACTGGCAATGCAACAATGTTCGTGTAAATAGTAAATTCCCCTTGTCTATCCAATGGGCAAGCTGACTGCGCGTTCATTATCATCGCGGAAAACCCAAGGACGAAAATCATTGCCGCACTACAGATGCGCCGCCAACAAAAGAGCCTGGTGCACATCTTGCCTGCGGCCGCTTGCTTCGTCTTGGCTTGCTGCTCGCTCACTTCACGAGCTCCTTTTCCTTCTGCGCCGCCATCACCTGCGCGCGCACGCGGGCCGGCAGTCCAAGAATCTTTATGAATCCGGCCGCGT
>Ga0302266_10000243_pt1 | contig 56460 bp, 40 predicted proteins | sample III_Bog_E1_2_FD_194559 | JGI IMG/M metagenome (GOLD analysis project Ga0302266, IMG submission 194559) | Peat permafrost microbial communities from Stordalen Mire near Abisko, Sweden - III_Bog_E1_2 | ecosystem: Environmental > Terrestrial > Soil > Wetlands > Peat | place: Sweden: Abisko...
GCGCCGTTTGCGGGCAGGGCGGACACGACGGCTGATGTAGCCGTGCCCTTGTATGAGTACAGTTCGCTTTGACCCTGCCCGATGGCGCTTAGGTTGAGTTGATAGTCGGCGACTTCCGCACCTGTGGTCCATTGGAAGGTGACACCGGTGGGGCCGAGAATGGTGCTGAGGCCCGGCGTGGGTGAAGTGAGTTGCGCCAGGCGCGGACCGCTTTCGTAATACACGTAGCTGTTGGACTGCCAGACTCCGTTGGACTTTGAATAGAGCGTTGCGTAGACCTCCGCGCCGTAGGCGGGAAGGGTTGTCGCGGTTGCGGTCGTGGCTGTGCCCTTGTATAGGAACAGGTCGCTCTGGCCTGGTCCGACGGCGCTGAGGTTGAGTTGGTAGTCAGTGGCGCCGGCGGCGGTGGTCCATTGGAAGGTGGCGTTGGGGGAGCCGAGCGTGGTGCCGAGTCCTGGTGTGGGCGAGAGGAGAATTGCGACTGCCGGCGGGTTGACCACGATGCTTTGCGTGACCTGGGGCGCGGCGGTGTAGTTGGTGTTGCCGGCCTGATTGGCGGCTACGACCACTGCGCCTATGCCGGTGATTGTGAGCGTTGAGCCATTTGTCCCGCTTACTGATCCCGGACCAGAAACGATACTGAAAGTGACGGGATTCCCCGATCCTCCACCTGTCGCGCTCAGGGTGATGGGCGATACGGGGTAGGTGACTGGAGAGGCTGGCGGTGTGAACGTAATCGATTGGGGAGCTGGGTTCACTGTGATCGTTACGGTGTCTGTTGCAGAGGCGTATTGGGTGGTATTGTTTGGTGTCAAAGTGACCGAAAGGGTCTGCTGTCCGGCGGGGAGAACTGTTCCGGCGGGAGGGGTATAGGTGAATTTTCCGTCCACGCTGCCCGTGGCATCGAGCTGAGTTCCGCCTAGAGGGGTGCCGTAGGTGATGGGCGCCGGGGTGGTCCAGTAGATTCTGGGAACTGTAAGGACCGCAATCGTTATCGTGTCCGTTGTAGTGATGTTCTCGTTGACTGCGGTCTCGGCGGCGTCCAGTCCGGTCACTGAATCGGTAGTGGTAATGACCTCGTTGTCGATGACCTCGACAGAATCCAAACCGCTCACCGCGTCGGTAGTCGTAATGATTTCGTTGTCAACCACAACGACGGGAAAAAAGACGGATGGGGCATCGGTAGTGGTTATGGTTTCGGCATCTGTCACGACAGCCGGCCGCAAAGCTGCTGCGCCCACGACGCGGGGATACACATGAATTGAGAAATCGCCTGTAAAGCTGGTTCCGTCCGCGTCGCGGATGACGGCTTGAAACTCATACATACCCGTAGTGCTGGGAATGCCTGCGAAAGCAATGGTACCGCTTCCCATCTCGATTGAGAGTCCCGGTGGCACATCGCCAGTGACGCTCAACTCGTAAAGTCCTGAGCCGCCGATGGCCTGTACGGAGGATTTGTAGAGCACGTCGGTCATGGCATCCGGAAAGGACTTTTGGGCGAAGCCAAGCGGGATAGCGATGTCATTATCTGTCTTTGGAGAGGTGTTGGGGAGGCTATGATTGGCGGGCGCGACCTGGCCTGAGACATGCGCAAGGGCATGTCCCAAAAGAAACAGCACAAGCACGAAACGGCCAAAGCCTCTACTCATTCTCCGCGGAAATCTCATCGCTTACCCCTTCTCTCAGCTGGAACTTCAACCTGCGATCGGCGTCGACTCGCCTTTGGAACAAGGTGGCCGTTACCCGGACAACCTTGCGGGCTCTACGAGAACGAAAGCACCACCTTGACCTGGATGATCTGCCCCTGGGCCACCGAGATGGGGGAGGCCAGGTTGGTCCCTGTCGCCGTGCCGCCGAAGCTGGCGGTGGTGGATGTGTAGCAAGCGGACGGTGTGATTGTTGAAATGGCCGTCGGGTAGCCATTTGAGCCGGCTGTACCACCGCAAGCGTTCATTCCTGTCCCAACATATCCAATGGATCCCGCCTGGGTGGCTGCGATGGATCCCGCCAGTGTCAGCGTGGGTCCCACACCAAACGTGGGAGTGATGGTGAGTCCGGTTGCACAGGTGTAGAGGCCATTGCAGCCAAACAATCCAGGCTGCGATGTGGTGGAGTAAACAATTGCGCAGTAGGGAAATTGAGCCGTATTGCAGGGAGAAGTGCTGGCGACGGCGCCCGCGCTGGTGAAGTAGATCTCCCAAGGGCCGGCAGCGCCGTAGCCGGACATCAGGCCGACAAGATAGTTCTGTCCGTCGTACTGAATCGAGTTCTCAAACTCGTGGTGCTGCGCAAGCGTTCCGTCGGGGTTCTTGATATCGATGGTCCAGTGACCGTGCATCTTCATGTTCTGGTTCATGCCGGATGCATTCTTCTGGGCGCCTTCCTCCTTGTTGGCAGCGATCCCGGTGAGTGCGCCTGCCGGGTGGTTCGGTGCGGAACTGTTGCCTGCAGCGACATGGACGCCGCCCGGCCCACCAACGAGTGAGCCCGCAAGAGCCGAAGCCTGACCCGCTGCGGTGAAGCTGAACCCGATGCCGAGTGCGGCAACGAGAGCAGCAGAGAAGACGCGGTAGCTGTGCGGAAGAGAAACCTGGATCATGTCTGACTCCTGTCGGTGTTAAATTTCATGTCTTAGTCGCTGCAATTCACACGCGACTGCGGGGATTAGCGGCCCGCAATCGCCAGAGCCGGGTCTACGATGCTTAGGAGAAGGAGAGGGTCACGGTGACCTGAATGATCTGGCCATTGGCTACGGAGATCGGCGATATGCTGGTTGACGTCATGGTGCCGCCGAAGTCGTTGCCGCCGCCGGCGCCGGAGACTGTGGACGTAAAGCAGGTGGCCGGACTGACCGTGGACATTGCGGTTGGATAGGCACCGAAAGCCACGCCTGTTTGCCCGCAGCCATTCATGGTGGTGCCGACGGTTCCGATGGTACCGGCTTCATTGGCGGTAATGGATCCAGCGAGCTTGAGAGTGGGTCCGACGCCGAACGTGGGCGTGATGGTAAGGCCGGTCGCACAGTAGTAGTTGCCGCACAAGTTCACGGCAGGCGCAGTGGTTAGCGATGTGACAATGGCGCAGAAGTTATACGTGGCGGCGCAAGGGGCAGTGCCGTTGGTTGGAGCGGTGAAGTAGATCCCCATGGCCCCCGGCGACGCATAGCCTGAAAGCAGCCCCACGAGATAGTTCTGGCCGTCGTACTGGATGGAGTTCTCGAATTCGTGGTGCTGGGCAAGCGTTCCGTCGGGGTTCTTGATGTCGATGATCCAGTGGCCATGCATTTTCACGCCCTGGTTGATGCCGGGTGCGGGTTTTTGCGCGGCTTCCTCGCTGGCTGCGATTGCTTTGGGTGCGGCCGGCGCGAGACTTGGTGCGGCATTATTGCCAGAGGCAGCATGGACCCCACCCGGACCGATAGGTGTGCCGGCAGGAGCTGACGATTGCCCCGCTGCGGCAAGGCTGAACCCGGTGCAAATTGCGGCAACGAGAACTGCAGTAAAGATGCGGTAGCTGCGTGGGAGAAAAGCCTTGTTCATGTCTGACTCCTGTCGGGGTTGAATTTCATGACTTTGAAGTTGCACTTCTTACTTGGCTTTGGGGATAGGCGGCAACTGGTAAATCCGCCGAAATACTGGATTCGCCTTTGCGCCTAAATCCCGAAGCAAACGTCTGGCGGGTATATGTGGTGCGGCCCGGGCGATTGTGACAAGGATGACGGGTGTTTGTAAAGGGCTTTATTTGTAAATGGCTGTAGATAGGAAGGGCCGCAGGGAAGCAGGTGCTTCGACTCGTTGTGCTCGCTCAGCGAATGACGTCGCGTTCTTCATCGGAAGAGGTGAGGACAACGACGGGCAGCATGCGGGTGGTGTCGCTTTCGCGGATGCGGCGAAGGACTTCGAGGCCGTCGATCTTGGGAAGTTTTAGATCGAGCAGGATGACCTGCGGGTGGAGGGGTTCGGCGCCGAAGAGCGCTTCGACGGCTTCGCTGCCGTCGCGGGCGACATGGATGTCGTTTGCGATGTTGGCTTTTTTGAGTGCACGGATGGTCATTCTATGCGAGTTTAGATGCAAGGATTTGGGCAGTCCGCTCACTAATTCTCAATTCAGCAGTACACCCTGATTGGGGCGATCCAGCGAAAATGTTGGAATCTCAATATCGAACTCCTCACCGCTCTCGCTCTTCATCTGGTAAGCCCCGCCCATCATGCCCGATGTTGTGTTGAGAGGCGCTCCACTTGTGTATTCATAACTCGCGCCTGGCTTGATGACTGGTTGCTCGCCAACAACACCCGCGCCCTTGACCTCAGTCAATTCGCCACGCGCATTCGAAATCATCCAGTGCCGGTTCAGTAGCTGGACCGTTTCCTGCCCATGATTTTCGATCGTCACTCGATACGCCCAGAAATACTGGGAGTTGTCAGGCGATGATCTCGCCTCAAGATAAGTGGGCAAGACGCTCACTTCTATTCCTCGTGTGGTTGCTTTATACGGTGTGCGATCTGCCATAGAGAGAGCTTAGAGCAAACTGGTGGGGCAAGCCAGCATTAACGGGGAATCGGACTCGATTCGACGAGAGCTTCGTCGCGATGGTCTGCGTGTTTACTTTGTCTCAAGGGCGGTGGGGACTTTGCGAAAGACGCGGTTGAAGATTTCGTGGGCGAGGTCCACGGATTCATCGATTGCGACGCCGGTGGGGATGACGCGCACGTTGACCTGCTTCTCACGCGCGAGACGCAGGCCGGCGATGATGCATGCACCGAGGTAGACCAGGGTGCGGTTGAGTCGGGGCATTGCCGCGTCAGGATCGAACATGTTGAGACCTCAATTTGTGGGAGAGAGCGCCGCGAAAGATTTCCGGCGGGAGGTAGCGGCGTTTTGTGCCGCAGAGCGGGCACTGAGCGATGATCCAGGAATCGGGCAGGGTGAGGACGGGGGCGGGGATGTTCTCGCAGCAGGATTTGCAGCGGATGGTGAAGTCGCAGAGCCCGGGGGTGGGGAGGTTGAACACAGGTCTATTATAGGCGAATATAAGGCGAAGATATGCACAGGTGCGGCGTTGGTTTTGGCAGGGCTGATTGAGGCTGCTGAGAAACCTATTGCTTGGAGCGGGCTCATCGCTGTTGCAACATCCGATTTGTCAGCAAGCCTTTCCAGAACGCGAACACCATGCCGTTCGATGAGGGCATTGGCCTGCTCTCGCCAACCAAAGACCACACGTCGACGGACCGCGAGGCACTGGCCGCCATCAGAGACCAAGACCTTCCGGGGACCGATGATTTAAGTGGGTGGTGTACATAGGCCGCGCAAGATGGTGGGAGAAATGTCCCTCGTCCAATGGAGCCCCTGCCATCCGGCCTTCTGCGCGGCCACGATGTTCCGTTGGCTATCGTCGATCAGCAAGATTTCTTCTCCACGGAGCCCGACAGATGCTTGAACTTTGGCGAAGAAGTCCGCATCAGGCTTCTTTGCTCCAAGCATCGCAGAATAGAAGATGCCATCGACACACTCAGCCAAACCCAGTCGTCCCATCACATAGGCAGCTCTTAAATGCTCTTGGTTGGTTGCCAAATACACCGGGATGCCTGTGGACCGAATTACGGCAAGTTCCTCCAGCAGCGAGGCGGAAAGACGGGAGTCTTTTTCGAACCAATAGGACAGAAACTCAGCCGGGCTTACGTGCGGAGCGATCTGCTCGAGAGCAACCGGCAACCGCTCCATCAAACCAGTACGACCGACAACGATATCCTCCCAGTGAGGGGCGAAGAAGAGTTCATCGAGTTGGTCGGAAGTGAACGCGAAGTCTTGCTCGACTGACGTTTGCCAGGGGAGCCCGTCTTCAGGGCGGCCGTCAACGAGAACGCCATCCACATCTACCATCAGCGGCTTAACAGCGAAATCGATGCCCCCAAACATGCGTTCACAGTCTCCGCAATGATAAACGCCGACGTGGTCGCAGAACCATGGACCAATCTGGCAGCTGAGAGCCCGGACACTGGCGGACATAAGGGGTGGGTGACGGCGCAGGATTTCAGAAGATGATGGTGCACCAGGCGGTGACGGAAGAACCCCAGCCACGTTTCTGCGAGCTAGTGAGTTCGACATGGCCTGAAGATTTCAGTTGAGTCCCTAGAGACGCTGCTCACGTCACAAGCATCGGGATCATTGGGGAGGGGAAAGAGTTTGTTACAAAACTCAACATAGAAGACATCGCCAATGAACGGAAGCTGACGCTCCAGGGCCTTGCATCGGCACTGATTGCAAAACTACTCTTAGACCAAACGTTATGATCAAGCATCCGTGGTCTGATCCGCAAGCCGCAAAAACTGAGTCTCTTCCTGCTTTAGTCGCGAGACAGGAAGACAACTTAAACCGGGCGAGGAAGGCGGGGCCGAGCGCACAACTGATTGCGTGCGCCAAAGATGCGGCAGAAGCCATTCGTGCGCGCGTTCCCGGCTCATCCCAAGACCTATCCGATGAGGAACGGGCGGCACTGCTTGCGGTGAAGCGGATGTTATACAACGCAGCCGCGGATGCCTGGCCGGGCTGGACCGTGGATGAAAATCGAATGAGCCGGAAGGAGTTAGTCGAAGCATTCGATCTGGCGCGCCAGTCGGCGGATCTGGTTGAAGCCCTAAACTTGGGAAACCGTCAGGAAGGAACGGCGGCGTGGCTTGTGGGTGCGTTCGAACTGGCATTGGGCCAAATCCAGGATTCCTTGACCTCGTTCTCTCGTGCTGAACGCCTTTATGCTGACGCAGGCGCGCCAGCGCAGGAGCTTCTCGCCCGCGGCTATAGCGCTATCGCCCGCGAAGCTGGAGGCCTGACGCCAGGATCTACCCCCATTCTATCCGAGATACTCGAACAGATCTCCGCGGGCAATTTCAGCGAGGGAAAAGCTTTCTGTGAGCAACTTAGGACGGCGCACACATTCTTCACAGGGCGATAGGAGGCTTCTCTCTGCTCGATATCCGCTTGGAATTAAGAAGATAACTGTTGCGGATTCGCAATCGCTATTCAACGATAAATCGGCAAAGCGCTCATTGAGCTTCGTACAAGCTCGACACTTTCGTGTTGCTCCCGATTTACGAACACCTTGGCAGTTCCCTTTGGTCCCCAAATCTGTGCGTTGAACCCTTAATGTCAACTCCTGAGAACGTGAGAGCGAGCCTCCACGTCATCGTTCCATCTCCGCAACTGAGTTAGTTTCGATCCGGATTGTGGGCCCGACGGATTTGGCCATCCGTCTTCTCGTTTCGCCCGGTTCGCTTTCGCGACGGTCCTCGAAGTTTGCTTATTGGAGGGATAGGAATTTCCTATGCGTCTTCGCGATCTGCACCATGCTGCATAGAATCCTGCCATGGCTGGTCATTTTGCCCGTGTCAGTGTTCCGGGCTTTTCTGTCTCTTGGCGCGGTCCTGATGCTCCATATATTCTTGCGGTCCCATGAGGAATTCGATGGCTCCGATTCCGCTTTATGATGTAAGCTCCGCGGAAAGTTCGCAGGCCATGGCCGCTTCCCCTGACCCTGCGGCCCCTTGCACCAGCTCTTGGCCCGCGCCGAAAGAATATGACGGAAGCGATGGCAATCCCGATGCTCCTTATAACCCTCCGGGAGCGCGCAATACGGACTCTTGCCTGGCACTGAAACCCACGGGCGAAGTGGTGCATGACTACACAACTAAGGGGCCTGCTCCAGGCGATCTTGCGTTTCGATGGATCCATGGGTCGGTGTGCGCGGCAAAGAACACCGATCCACGAATTCAGGTGGTGGCCTATAACGAGGATACGTATGTCCTGCGCGAGAATCCGTGTGTGAATTGGGAGGCGCCGTTTACCTATCTTCTCTTCGGCAATCATGGAGCGCTGCTGATCGACAGTGGGGCCACGCCTGAGGCAGATTACTATCCGTTGCGGGTTACTGTGGACGAGATTGTAGCTCGCTGGTGTGGGATTCGCAGGAAGAAGAGCGTGCCGCTTACGGTTGTGCTGACGTCTGGTGAAGACGTTGCGCAGAATCAGGGAATCGGGCAGTTTGGCGACCGCGCACTGACCAGGCTGACACCGTTGGAGCTTGGCGCGCGGATGGAGTTTCACGGGCTAGGCAGCGCCTGGAAAGATGGATTGGGGCGAATCGATCTTGGGGGTCGTCTCGTGGAGGTGATCCCCACACCGGGAACGCACAAGGATGGGTTGAGTTTCTACGACACGTATACCTGCCTTCTCTTCACGGGTGATTTGCTCTATGCGGGCCGGGTGCAGATTGCGAACGACCGGGACTATGTTGCATCGCTCGAACGCCTGCAGCAATGGAAGCAGGACCATCCGCTTAAGTGGGTGTTGGGCGGCCACGTAGAGATGATGTTTGTTCCCGGCAGAGCGTATCCACGATTCTCAACCAACAGGCCGTTCGAGCATGTGCTGCAACTGGAACCGGAGGCGATTGATGAAGCAGTGGAACATGGGAGAGCAGTGGTGGGCAAACCGGCCGTGGTGTTTCGCACCGATTTCATTCTCCTCAATCGCGTGAGCCCGGACGAGAAGGTTTATCAAAGTGCGCCCGATCTGCCGCGGGTCCCGGTTCCGTACTGGAGAAGTTTGCAGTAAGAAAGAGGATGTGTGCCCGTGGACCTGAATAGCTTGAATCGCAGAACATTTCTTTCACTGCCGGTCGTGTCGGTGGTGCTTCCCGCCGTAGCCGCTGCTATGGCTTCCCCCGAAGCAGAGGCAATGGGTCGGTTTCCCACGCCCGCTGTCGGCAGCGTGCCAATCGACTTCAAGGCCAACGTGCCTGCGCCGGGAAGGTTTCCAGATAGATGGATCTGCGGGTCATCGTCCTGCATGGACAATCACGATCCTCCAATCCAGGTGAACTGGTACAACGAACACACCGTGTTCATGCGGCAAAATAAGGCGTACAGCTTTGAGGCGCCGTTCATGCACCTCTACTTTGGGAATGAGCGGATTCTGCTGATCGACCAGGGATACACACAGTTGGAAACCGATTGGCCATTGCGCGATGTTGTGGATAGCTGCATTGCCGAGTGGTGCGCGAAGCATGGGCGCAAGGTCGAGGACATGGAACTGCTCGCTTCATTCACACACCTGCACGATGACCACTACGTGGGAATCAACCAGTTCTACAACCGGCCAAATACTCGGTACATGGGCCAGACACATGAAGAGATGATCGGGTTCTGGGGCATGACGAACTATCCTGAGGAGCGAGTAACCCTGGACCTCGGCGGTCGCGACATTCTGATATGGGGAAGCCCGGGGCATGTATTCTCCGAGTTTGCTTACTATGACACTTACACACAGATCCTACATACAGGAGATATGTTCTATCGCGGCAGATGTTATATCAGTTTCTGGGATAAGTGGTTCGCAAGCATGAAACGTCTGATGGCTTTCCTGGAGGATCATCCGGTGACGCACGTGGTCGGATGTCATGTGGAGATCAGCCGCACGGGTCAGGATTATCCCTACGGCATTACCTATCAGCCTGACGAAGCGCCGATGCATATGCCGGTGGAAGTATTGAAGCACGCGTATGAAGTGGCGAAGACGATCACCAAACCCGGAATCTATTTCACTGGTTCCGTGTTTTTGTGCAATGAGACACGGGATTTAACGACGGTTGACAGAATCGCCTATGAGTATGACTAGGTGTATTCGCATGAAAGACTGGCGATCGTGCGGGGATTTTTGGAGTTTCCCCCAATGCTAAGTGATTCAAAGTAAAGCAGACGACTTTGGTCCTCTGGTCGGCAGTTTACTCACAGCATCGTGCTGGGTCTGGTTACGCGTGTGCGAGTAATCAGGTTCGGTATAAGAGTCTCTCTCGGCCGAGTCTTGCCTCACTCGCTCGGTGGCTGACCCCACTTATGCGCCAGTTGGTCTGCCTGCGTCTTTTTGTAGATTTCTTCCATGGCGTCGCCGAGGCCGTGGTCTTTTGGATTGGTCGGCCAGATGGTGAAGTCGCGGGTTGCGAGGCGGTGGGGGACGCCATGCATGGACTTGAGGCCGTCCTCAAGTTCAAGCAACGTGCCAAAGGTTAGTTCCAGGCAATGCTCGTGTGGGTGATAGATGGAGCCGATGGGGAAGTCGAGGAACGGGGTACTGGACTGCTCGATGTGGTTGCCCAGAACATGTGCGACGGGCTTGCCTTCAAGAAAGGCGATGAGCCGCTCGGTGCTTGCCTGGTAGGTAGGGAAGTCGGGAATGTAAAGGCGGCCGGGATAGAGGTTGTCGCCGGTAAGCACGATGCCTGTCTTGCGGTCGTAGAGGGCGATGGCGTACTTGTCGTGTCCGGGGATGGGAACGATGTCAAGCATACGGCCACCGAGGTCTACTTTTCCTAAGTCGGTGGGCCATGTGTTGATGGCGAAGAAGCTGCTGGCAGCATCCACGGAGGGCGCAACGAACTGGATGGGCATGGCAGGATCGTGCAGCGCCTGGATAGCTGCGTCGCCGAAGGTGTGGTCCTCATGCGAATGCGAGTGGGTAACGATAATGGGGATGCTCTGGCGATGATTGCGCTCGAGCCAGTCATGCACCACATGCTGCAGTTGGGGCGACAGGTTGCCGTTGCGCGAGCCGGTATCCCAGAGCAGTCCACGCTCTGTGCCGAAGATCAGATAGAGAAACGGCATCTCTGCATCCGTGCAGCCGGACTGGCGCAGGATGAAGAAGTTGGGATTGTACTCATGCACCTGCCACTCGGGAATTTCCATGCACTTCGGTCCGCCGGTGGTCCACTTTGCGGGAAGCGTGCCGCGCTCCAGGTCGCCGCCGTCGGGATTGGCGAACTGACCGTGTGCGGCCGGAACAACCGCCGCTGGAACAAGAATGGAGACAAGCAACAGGAGCAGTGAACGCTTCATGCCGGCCTTTCGTTTCGAAGATTAGTGGGGAGCTGCTGGAGTGCGAAGGCTGAAGGTTTGCGCCGTGCCGCTCGCAAGGGGATGAGAGCGGCACGGCGAAGGGATCGACGTTAGGCAATGAGGTCGTGAACGACGTTTCCGTAAAGGTCGGTCAACCGGTAATCGCGACCGCTGTAATGGTAGGTCAGCTTGGTGTGGTCGATGCCGAGTTGATAGAGGATGGTGGCGTGTATATCGTGCACGTGGACGGGGTTCTCAACAGCCTTCCAACCGAAGTCGTCCGTGGCACCGTAGCTAAAGCCTTTTTTGAAGCCGCCGCCTGCGATCCACATGGTAAAGCCGTGCGGATTGTGGTCGCGGCCGTTGTGAGTTTGCCCACCCATGAACCCGCTTCCCACCTCGACCACAGGTGTGCGCCCAAACTCCGAGCCGGCCACGATGATGGTTTCGTCGAAGAGGCCGCGCGCCTTCAGATCCTTGATCAGGGCCGCGAAGGGCTGGTCGGAATCGCCGCCAGTCTTGCGGTGCAGTTCGATGTCGAAGTGGTGGTCCCACGGGTCGCCCTTGGCATAGTAGACCTGCACCATGCGGACGCCCTTCTCGATGAGCCGGGCAGCGGTGAGGCAACCGCGCGCAGTACTGCCCTCGCCGTACATCTTCAACGTTGCCGCCGACTCTTTGCGCACGTCGAATACGTCGGGCGCTTCCGTCTGCATGCGGAAGGCGGTTTCCATGGATCCGATGGTGCCCTCGAGCTGCGGATCGTGCTTGCCGCCTGCGGCCGAGGCCATGTTGAGCTGGTCAAGCTGTTTTACGAGGTCGAGTTCCTTGCGCTGCTGGGTCAAATCGAACTGCTCGTTGTGGATGTTGGCAATGAGCTTCTGCGGATCGAATTCCGATTTGGAAATCGCATCTGACACGTACGTTCCCTGGTGCATGGGCGGCAGAAACGCAGACGACCAGAGCGGTGGTCCTACGGTGGTGGGCACCTCAGGGCAGAGAACCACGAAGCCGGGCAGGTTCTTGTTCAGGCTGCCAAGGCCGTAGGTGAGCCATGAACCCATCGCGGGTCGCCCGGAGAAGTTGGCGCCGGTATTCATCATTTCGAGCGCAGGCTCGTGATTGGGAATTTCCGTGTAGACCGATTTTACGAAGCACATGTCGTCGACGCACTCGCCGAGGTTGGGAAAGATCTCGCTGACGTACTGGCCGCTCTGGCCGTACTTCTTGAAACTGAAGGGAGACTTCATCAAGTTGCCGGTTTTGCGCTCATGCGCCAGCGCGCCGCCGGGCATTGGCTGCCCATGATACTTCTCGAGTGCGGGCTTGTAATCGAAGCTGTCAATCTGCGATAGGCCGCCATTCATGAACAGGAAGATGACGTGCTTCGCCTTCGGCTTGTCGGTGATCATCCATGATGCTCGATCGCTTGTGTTCTCGGCGCGGGCCAGTGACTCGCCAACCAGACTGGCGAGGCTTAGATAGCCGAAGCCGCAGCCCATGGTCCTGAGCGCCTCTCGGCGTGTGAGCGGTCGGGCTGAAGGTGTGTGCAGCATTGTTGTCTCCTCATTCAGACCGGCAACATTTGAGACCGGTCGTCCGTTATCTTTCAGTTCACAAACTGGAATTCGTTTGAGCTGAGCAGCGCACGCGCATACTCATCCCATGCAGTAACCGGTTCGCCATTTACGCCATACCCGGGCTTCTGCGGAGTGGTGCTTAGGAACTTGAGGCCGAGTTGCAATTCATCCGCGGTTGGCTTGCGCTGGAACAGATATTCATATGCCTTGGTGATACGCGCCTCGTCCGTGGCTTCCGAGTGAACGCGCTCGGCAAGCACGCTTGCCTGCTTGTAAACGAACGGGTTGTTCATGAAGTAAAGCTGCTGCAGCGGCACATTGCTGGAGAACCGCTGCTCCGCGGTGAAGCTGGGATTGGGAAAGTCGAAGACCATCAGATAATTGTTCAGCCGGTAGCGGCTGACCTTACAGTAGACGGTACGGCGCAAATTCTCGGGTGTGAAGTCGGTGGACGCGCCGCCAATCTCTTTCAGATCCAGATCGCCTGCGGCAAACAGCATGCCATCGCGCAACTCTTCGGCATCGAGCCGCAGGCGATTGAAGTGCGAATAGAGACGATTGGCGGCATCTTTATCGTGAGCCGCAGGCGACTCCTCAGCGCTGGATCGATACACCGCGGAGAGCATGATCTCTCGTTGAAGCCACTTGATGGAGCGTCCGTGGCTGACGAACTCCGACGCCAGATACTCCAGCAACTCCGGATTCGATGGCTTGTCACCCATGACGCCGAAGTTGTCGGGCGTGTTCACAATGCCGGTGCCGAAGTGCCACTCCCAGATGCGATTCACAATCACGCGTGTGGCCAGCGGATGGTTGACGATGTCTTGAGCAAACTGGAGCCTTCCGCTGCCATCGGAGTAAGGCTGTTTGTCCGGCGGACTCAGCACGCTGATGAATCCGCGCTGCACAACGGGTCCCATGGAGTGTGGATTGCCGCGAATGTTCAGCTTTACATCTTCGATTTTCGGCTTGTCGTCCATGCCGTTTACGTAGGGATAAGGTGTGTCCTTGAGATCCTTATCGAGTGCGGCGATCTGCTTTTGCTCGGCCTGGAGATAAGCCTGGAATTGTGGACCGACTCGGCGCGTCAGTCCCCATCCCATGAAGACGAGCACGCCTGGCTTGAACCGTTCTTCCTGATCGCCGGAGAGAGCGATAAAGAGCTCCTGGTAAAGCAAGGCTTCGTTGGCGGGCAGCGCCTTCAACTCCAGTTCGCAGCCGGGGCAGAACTGGTCAAAGGTTTCAAACTCGCTGGGCTTGGCGTCAAGCAGACGGTGCTTGGGCACGTCGTTCTTCGCTTTGATTGCGTCGTTCTGCTCTTCGATAAGAGCCTGGGCTGCGCGCACCCGCAATACCAGCTTCTGAAATGCGTCGCCAAGAACCCTCGCGTCGTCCTCGGTGCTCTCGGGCGAGGCAGTCATGGCCTGCCAGTCGTTCAGATAGGGAAACGAATGCTTCTTGGGTAAATAGTCCACCCAGCGCTGGAGGACTTCAGGATCAAGCTGTTTGCTGGCAGAGACCTCTTCGACGGTCTTCTTGGGCTTGCCCAGAACATTCCATGCACCGGTCAGATAGTCCGAGGTCTGGATGGCGAGCGCGCCGGACAGATGCTTGGCAAGATCGCTGGAGGAGTCGCGCAAGTCGGCATGCAGCCTGGCATCTTCCAGGTTCTTCTTATCGTATGCGGCCGTAGCCGCGGCGGTCGCGACCGGATACTCCTTATAGGTGGAGTTGGCGAAGATGCTCACGATCTTGTAGTAGTCGGTCTGGGCGATGGGATCGTACTTGTGGTTGTGGCAGCGCGCGCAGCCTACGGTGAGGCCGAGCATGCCGCGCGTCACTGCGTCCACACGCTCGTTGCGCTCATCGGCACGGCCCTGAATGGGCTCGGCCTGATCCCACACCCATGGGCCCGCGCCCAGGTAGGTGGTCGCGGTCAGGTTGGCGTGGCGCTCATCCGGAGTCTTGTACGGCAGTTTGTCGCCGGCCAGCTGCATAATGGCGAAGCGGTCGAAGGGCACATCGTCATTGAAGGCCTTGATCACCCAGTCGCGATAACGAAATGCGCCATTGAAGGGCATGTAGCCGCGGCCTTTGGGGTCGAGGCCACGCACATCGTCTTCGGCGTAACGGGCGACGTCGAGCCAGTGGCGTCCCCAGCGCTCGCCGTAACGCGGAGAGGCCAGCAGGCGGTCGACAACTTTCTCCCATGCATGGGGAGACTTGTCGCTTACAAATGCCTGCACCTCTTCGTTGGTGGGCGGCAGGCCGGTCAGGTCGTAGGTGGCTCGACGGATCAAAGTCGTGCGGTCTGCCGGTGCGGCCGGCTCGAGGCCAGCCTTGTGCAGGCCAGCGAGAATGAACCGGTCAATGGGCGTCTGCGCCCAGTGCGCATAATGGGCGTCTTCAATCGCCGGAGGCGTCACGGTCTTCAGCGGCTGAAACGCCCAGAACTCGCGCTGCTTGTCAGTGATCACGCCGCTTGTAGCGGTGGGCGAGGTAATGGCTCCGGGAGCCGCGTCGGGCCACTTGGCGCCGGCCTTCACCCACTCCTCAAGAATCGAAACTTCCTCGGGCTTGAGCTTGCCGCCCTTGGGCATTTTCAGGTCGCCGGTCTGCTGGACGGCCTGAATCAGAAGGCTCTTGCCGGGGTCGCCGGGAACGACTACGGGGCCGTGCTTGCCACCCTTTTCAAATGCCGCCTTCGAGTCAACGCGCAAACCGCCTTTGGCCGTATCGTCGTGGCAGTCGTAGCAACTGTTGGCCAGGATCGGACGTACTTTGTTTTCAAAGTAGTCCGCATCCACTTTCGCCTGCGGAGCCGGGGCGCTCCCGCTGGCGACACTTGCGGCTGGCGCAGCGGCTGTCGGAGCCGGATCTGCGCCCACTGCTCCCGCCTTTACCCAAGCTTCAAGATCCGCCACTTCCGCAGCGCCGAGCGGGCGCTTGGGAGGCATCTTCAGGTCTCCGCTGCGGCGGATGGCCTGGATCAGCATGCTCGCGTCCGGATCGCCCGGCACGATGACTTTGCCATCCGCGCCTCCTTTCAGAATGCCGTCATACGAGTCGAGGCGCAGATTGCCTTTGGCAGTGTCGTCGTGGCAGGAGAGGCAATTGTCGTTCAGGATGTCGGTCACGCGCGTCGAGTAGAACTTGGGCGACGCGGGCGGTGGTGCATCGGATGATGCCACAACGATGCCGTTGCTGAAGATGGCCATGCCAAGTGTGGCTGCACAGGCGCTTCCGAATAGAAAGAGTGATTTCATGCCGGCGTAACCTCGTCAACTGGCGCGTCCGCATCGGAATCGTCTGTGTTCATGCTCGAGGATTTGTAGGCAAGATCTTTCACGCGTTCGAGAAGCTCCTGAAATTCAACGGTTTTGGCGCGCATGGACAAGGGCAGCGTCGACGGCGGAATCTGCATGTCGAGAGCCAGGTTGGTCTCACCGGCACGACCTTCCGATTGGCGGCGCAAAAGAATCAGTCGCGTTCCCAGCAGTAGTGCCTCCGACGTGTTGTGCGTGACAAAAACCACGGTTGGTTTTGACTCCAGCCAGACTTCCCGAAGCTGTTCCTGCAGGCTTGCCCTGGTCGACGGATCCAGCGCACTGAAGGCCTCATCCAAGAGCAGCACCGGTGGATTCATTAAAAGAGCTTGCGCAATTGCGACCCGTTGCTGCATGCCGCCGGACAGCTGATGCGGATACTTGTTCATGTCCTGCGCACGCAATCCCATGCGAACCAGTTGAGCCTGCGCCTCCACGCGCAGCTTGCGGCGGAAGGCAAAGAATCCAGGACGCAGCCGCGACAGGTATCCGCCTTTTGCGTTCTCTGGTCCATACATTACATTGCCCAGCACCGTGCGATCGGGAAACAAAGAATACTTTTGCGGCACATAACCGCAACGCGCGTCGATCGACGTCACCGGCTTGCCATCCACGTCAACAGTTCCGTCGGTGGGGAACTCCTGGCCGAGAATCAGGCGCAGGAGCGTGCTCTTGCCGCAGCCCGTTTCACCAAGGATCACCACGAACTCGCCGGCTGCGACTTTCAGGTTCAACCTGGAGAGCACCGTCTTTATGCCCTCTTTGCCGGCCGCATAGGAGACGGAGACATCGCGCAGTTCAATCTCCGTGCGCCTGGGCACAGGTCTCGGAGAGATTGGCTCGACCGGTCTCAGAGTGGCTGATACCAAGGGTGGAGTCTCCTGTTGGTGATGCGTAGCAGCGCGTCCAGCATGAACAGCAAGAGCGCTACCCAGAGAAGATAAGGGATGATGATGTCCATGCCCATGTGCCGGCGCATGATGCCGATGCGATACGCCAGGCCGTCGGTGGAGGCGATCATTTCGCCCGCGAACAAAAACAGCGCCAGCGGCTTGAGGTTGAGCCGCAGACTGTTGATCAACTGCGGCAGCACTTGCTTGAGAACCACCCTGTAGGCAACATCCAGGTTGGTCGATTTCAACGTGAAGGCTTTTACGATCTGCTCTTTGGGCACGCCGCCCGCGATGTTGTACGAGTCCAGTATCAGCGTTGGAGCAACGCCGATGACCATAAGCATGATCTTGGACCACTCGTCGATGCCGAAGACGATGAACAAAATCGGCAACAACGACAGTGCTACGATCTTATCGAAAAACAGCACGAAGCGCAGGAAAAAAGCGCCTGCGTAAGGAAAAACGGCCATATGCAGGCCCAAAAGCATGGCCGGAATGAGCAGCAGCAGAGCTATAAAAAATCGTGTCGCGCTGGACGCCGTGTCTTTCCAGATCATGCTGTGGCGCAGTTGCTGCCAGAGCGATGCGCCGGGATCGAGTGCGTCGTCTTCCTCGGCCGGCTCCAGAACCGATGCCTTCAGCCCTTGCACCAACTGGACCGCCGAAGGCACCACGCGGTCTTCCGGGTTCTCGCGATGACGCACGATGGAAAAATGCGCGTAGAGGGCGATTCCCGTGATGAAAAGGACCCAGGAGAGCGAATGCGTCCATAGGCGCGCCGGGCGCACCTGAATTCCGGTCAGTTCTGAAAGCCGGAAAGACTGCCCCATCTACAGTTTTCCCTGCGCGGCAAGCTGCATGTAGGCGGCATCCACACGCAAGCGCACGCGGTCCTTTTTGCCCTGAATGGAGCCATCCGGATAGAGAATGGCCACGTCGTCGACCGATTGAATGTTTTGTCCCAGCAGTGCGTGGCGGAAGCAAAACTGCCGCACCAGTTCCATTTTCTGCTTCAGGTCTCCGCTCTGGGCAAACTGCGCCGCGGCGCTCGGAGACGAGTAAAGAAAGGTGGTGCGCAACTGCTCTTTGTAGGAGGGTACGCTATCGCCGGAGGCTGCCGCGCTACCGCTGATCGCCTGCGCATTGGCCGCCGCAATCTGCGCCACCGTCTCGTACCATGCGCCGGCAATCGCCTTCGCAAATTTGACTCCCGACCCATCGGGGCGGTTCAGCACATCTGTGCGGACGACCAGGAGATCGAGAATCTCCTCAGGAATATGCGAAGAGTCGAAGAGCGATTTGACGCCGTGATCCTGATCGACAATCTCCGAGACAAGCGGCTTCCATGTCACCGCGACCTGGTTGTTCTTGTCGCCTAGAAATGCGCCCACAATGTCGGAGTCGCTGGTATTGAGCAGCTTGAGCTTAGGCAACTGGTTGTCCAGGCCGTTCAGCACCATGGCGCGTTCCAGCAGATATTCCGAAACCGTCTTCTGCACCAGCAGGATCGGTTTGCCGGGCAGTTGCGCCAAGGTGAGATTGTTGCGCGCCAGCACGGCGTCATTGCCGTTCGAGTAGTCGCCGACGATCACCACGGTCGAATCAACACCCGCGGCGGCCGGCATATCCAGCGCTTCCATGTTGGTCATGGTGCACGCATCGATGTTCTTGCCCACAAACGCATCGAGCGACGCAGCATAGTCGAATCGCTGCACCTTGATGACCACGCCGTACTTGTCGGCCCAGCGCTTCAGGATGCCCGACTTGGCCATATAAAAGTAGGGGTTCCAACCGGCATACACCGACCAGCCAACGGTGAAGGTGGGTGGTGCTGCAGCCGCAGAGTGCGGGGCCATGAAGGCCAGCAGAAGCGCCAATCCGCACGCCACAAAAGAAATGCGCTGAACGCGGGCTCGGCGGATAGGAATCATGATTTTCAAAATCTCAAATATTTTCAGGAATAGAAACCGCTGCATAAAACGAAATATTGGGGCGGAGCGATACTTCTGCATGATCGAACCATATCCCAGGGAGAAACAAGGATTCAACGCTGATCGATATTTCTTATAGTGTCTATAAAGAAAACTGCGATTATGAGAAAACACTCGGGAATCAAGGCTTGGAAGGCGCATTCAGCCTCCAGACTTTCTCTCCCGAGTAGCTGGTGAGCCATAGCGAACCGTGGGCGTAACGAATGCTGTCGCCGCCTGCGCCGTGCCATTGGCCCGAGACAGTGTTCGTAGCCGGATCGATCCGGGTGATGGGAAATTTGAAGACGGTGGCCCATACAGCATCTGCGCCGAACGCGATCTCGCCGCCGAATCCCGGAATGCCGGCCTGTATGGTCGCGATCAGCTTGCCTGTGGTCGCGTCCACACGGGAGATGCTGCCGTCTCCCTGGTTGAGCACCCAGACGGAGCCCGCGCCTACGGTGAGAAAACGCGGCATCGGTCCGATGGGAGTGGAGCTGACGACAGCGTTCGTTGCCGGATTCACACGGACCAGCACGTTGCCTTTGTTCGAGCTGACCCAGATGGAATCGTTAGCAAAGATGGGATTAAAAGAGCCAGGGGGAATCGCAATTTTCGCTGCTACGCTGTTGGTCGCCGGATCGATGCGGTCGAGCTCGCCGGTCTTTGAAGTAACCAGCCACACGCTGCCGGCGCCAACAGCAATGCCACCTTCGGACTCGGCAGGGCCTGCTGGAATGGTGGCTTGGATTGCACCTGTTTTTGCATCGGCGCGGATCAGTGTGTGATCGCCGCAGCTTGGGATCCAGAGGCTGCCAAATTGAACCGCCATGCCGGAACACGGTTCGGCAACGGTGATGATGGTTCCCGGCAGGTTGGTGCCGGCATCGAGGCGCACCACGTGATTCACATTGGAGCTGGCTACCCACACAGCGTCGTCGGTGACCGCCAGCCAGTCCGGGTGACCCTTGACGGGGAACGTGGCAAGGGGCGGAAGAGCGGCGATATCGGCCTGAATGCCGGGCGTTTGAACGCCTGTCTTGGGCGGAAACTTTGGCGCTGGGGCTGCGGGTTCCTGGGCATCGAGTGCGGGAGTAACAAAGGCCGCATAGAACAGAGGAACAGCCAGAGCGGCCACGAGCGGGCGGCGGAAAGTCGGATGATTCCACACCATGGTTGGACTCCGTTTTGCCGAGCAATTTCCGGCTTGGTTTGTGGTGCAGCGAATGAATGGGTCAGAACGGTTCAGGCGCCGCGCGCCAGGTTTGCCGCTTTCGGAATGCGCATGGGTGGATAGCCGGCTGCACCGCCCTTGCCCGCAGCAATCTCGACAAACGCCTGTGCGGCGCGGGTGAGTGTCTTATCTTTGCGAAAGATCAAGGCCAGTTCGCGGTGCAGCCTCATGCCTTCGACCTTGACCACCTTCAGCAGGCCTGAGTGCTCATCGTCCAGCACATTGGCGCGGGGAAGAAAGCCCATGCCCAGGTCCGCACCGACCAGCCGTTTGAGTAGTTCGCTGGAGTCGAGCTCCATGGCGACGCGCGGCTGCACTTCGTGATGTAGAAAGAAGTTGTCGATCTGAGTGCGCTGGCGCCCGTGTTTGAGCATAAGCAGCGGGAACTGGCTCAGCTCGTCCAGCTTGATGACCTCACGCATGGCCAGCGGATGCGTGGGTGCAACCACGAGCACGATATCGTCGCGGTGAATGGGCTGGACGACAAGACGGGGATCTTTGACCGGCATGGAAGCGATGGCGAAATCGACGTCCCGGTTGAAGACAGCTTCAAGCGAGCGCGTGTGCTCGGAACGCACAATGTTGAGATTGACGCGGGCGTACTGCTTCTTGTAATGCGCGAAAACCGGGGGCAGGATGTACAGACTGGTGGCTTCACTGCAACTTACCGAAACTTCGCCTCGCGCCGATTTGTAAAGATCGTTGACGGAAACAATGATGTGGCTTTGACACTGCAGACAGTGGTCTGCGAAGGGCTCAAACAGGCGCCCTGCCGCGGTGAATGTCACCCTGCCGCCATCGCGATCAAAGAGGCGGGCGCCCACTTCCTTCTCCAGCGAACGGATCTGCGCGGAAATGGCTGGCTGCGTCACGCCCAGCTTTTCTGCCGCCCGAGAGAAGCTGCTCAAGCGGCACACCTGTTGAAATGTTCTGAGCTGCTCAAAATCCATGCCAAATGTCCAAGGTCAGCGCCGCGGAGGAAGGAGCGCAGAGTGCCCGGGGAAGAGCGGGTTGAGCTTCATGATAACTCAGATTCTATTCAGCGCCACTACTCGCTCAATCCGCAGGCATGCAGGCATGGTTCGTGCTAACGGTAGATAAGCGCCAGACAGCATCTGCGGTTCTTCAAACTTAGCGGCCGGGGGCGGAGTTTTTCGCGTCAGAAGAAAAATAAATGCGGCGGAGAAAATCGGCTTTGGGTCCGCATATTCTTTATTGGCATTGATGCCTGAGATGCCACAATGCAAACATGGACCTTCGAATCAGGCGCGGTGTGCTTGTGTTGATCCTGTTGCTGCTCGCTGGTTGCACCGCAACGCGGGCGGTCGACAGGCAAAAGGACGATTCCCGCAAGGCAGACAAGCCGGCGGAGGATAAGAAAAAGGCGGACGCATCGAAACCGCCGAAGACTGTCTATGACTACACACTTGTCGATCTGGATGGAAAAGAGGCTCCGCTCTCCTCGTTCAATGGCAAGCTGCTGCTGATCGTGAACCTGGCCAGCCAATCTGTCTATCACGATCAGATCGATGCACTCAGCCAGCTGCAGAAGACCTTTGCCGATCAGGGGCTCGTCGTTATCGGAGTTCCGTCAGCCGACTTCGGCGGCGAGGAGTTGAAAGATCCCGATGCTCTGCGCAAGTACTATCGCGACACCGCGAAGGTGAGCTTTCCCGTCTTTGCTTTGGCATCCTTGCGTGGCGTGAAGGAGATTCCGCTTTACCGCTTTCTCACCGACCCAAAGGCCGGCGTTCCGGGAGGAGATATCCATTGGAATTTCACCAAGATTCTTGTGGACCGCAAAGGAGTGCCGCTGGCGCGGTTTGAGGTGGAGCAGGATCCTGACGACGCGGATTTCCAGGTAACCATTGAAACAGCTTTGGCCGGCAAGCTAAAGAAGAAGCCGGGAGCGAAGGAAGACAAGGGCGGCGGTGACGATGATGACGAATAAATGGGCCTACCCTACGCACGGCATGCCGCAAGCGAAAGATTAAGCCAATCCCTGAATGTACTTTCTCCATCCGCCCAGGTGTGTGATCTCCTGTGCGCCGAGGATTCCTGAAGGCTCGCATAGAAATCCTTTTACCGTTGAACCGTTTGCGAGTCGCAACGTGCCCAGCGACAACGGCGGAGGAATTGCATTGAGAAAACTGCCCACTGTCTCCTCGGGCATGGCCCACACTTCAATCTCGATACCCTGGCCGCCGAAGCCGGGTTCATACACCAGGCCGGGTTTGGGAGGGGTTGTATTCGGTACGGCGTAGAGCCGGTAATCTCCGTGTGTACGCGTTGTGCACACCAGGCGCGCTTTCCGTTGTGTCATCTGCCAGTTCAAGGGCATGCCGGTCAGATGCGCGCCGACGACGGCCATCAGAATGCAGCCGGGCGGCGCGGGCGGTGTGTCAATCGCCGGTGCCTCAGCGAGCTTGCGGGCTGAGCCGCCAAGCGTGGTTGCCAGGTTTCTGTGCAGCCGGTCGGCAAATTGCAACAGGCCGTCGTCTGTAAATGCCTTGCCGATGAGGGAGACGCTGAAGGGCAGGCCGTTCCCCTTGAAGCCTGCGGGTATGGCAACGGCCGCAAGATCGAGCAGGTTGACGAAGTTTGTGTAGTAGCCGAGATTGCTGTTCAGCGTCACGGGTGCTTCGTTGACTTCGGCGATGGTGTAGTGGGTAGGGGTGGTGGGCAACAGCAGGAAGTCAACCTGCCCCCAGACACTCTCCGTCTCGCGGCGCAGGGCCTCCAAAGTATAGGCTGCGTCGAAGGCTTCTACGGCGCTGTACCGCCCGGCTCCGGCGATAATGCCGCCGACAGTCGGGTCCATGTCGGCGGTGTGGTGCTGGACAAAATCCTGCAAAGCGGCAAGGCGCTCCGCGACCCACGGGCCGCTGTAGAGCAGGCTCGCGGCTTTGCGAAACGGCTCGTAATCAAAACGGACCGGCTCGCCACTCAGCGCCTCAAGCGCACCGATCGCTTCGTCAAATTTTCCTCGCGCATCGTCGTCGCCGAAGAATTCCAGGCCCGCAGCGGTGGGGACGCCGAAGCGGAAAACGCCGGCGGCGCTCCATGGCGCAGCCCCTTGTCCTGGCAATGGAATTCGCGAATAGGCATCTGCCGGATCAAGGCCACGGAGGACTTTGAAAACGCGCGCCACGTCCCCGCATGTCTCGCCAAAAACTGAAACGCAGTCCAGCGTGCGGCAAGCCGGTAGCAGGCCGTGCGTGCTGATCCATCCGCGCGAGGGCTTGAGTCCCACAAGCTGATTGAACGCCGCAGGAACCCTGCCGGAGCCGGCGGTGTCAGTGCCAAGTGAGAAGCTGATCAGGCCGCGTGCGACGGCCACCGCGGAGCCGGAACTCGAGCCTCCAGAAATGTACGCGGGATCAAAAACGCTGGAGCAAACACCATATGGGGTGCGCGTCCCCACCAGGCCCGTCGCAAATTGATCCATGTTGGTTTTGCCAATCAGAATCGCGCCGGCGTCAATCAGTTTGCGCACCGCTGTTGCTGTTGTAGTTGCGTCGTGCGCAAAAGCAGGGCAAGCGGCAGTCGTGGGCAGACCCTCCACATCGAAGTTGTCTTTTACTGCGAAAGGAATACCGAACAGCGGCAGCGTCGCTGGTGCCGTTGACGCCTCGAGCTCTCTGGCGCGGCCCAGGCTTTGCTCGCGGGAAACGAGAGTGATCCACACCGGCGCTGCGCCCTGGGCGTCAATCTGGTCGTAGATGCGCTCAACCACAGTCGTGGGCGTCAGCGTGCCGTTGCGATAGGCGCTCTCCAGTGCAGTAATGTTCACTATTTGCTCCTTTTAATTGGCTTCGCTCGACAGAAAATCCAGGTCGCTTAAAGCAGCCGCAGAATCGCCAGTTGCTGTCCGGCGTTGACCATCTGCCCGCTCAGGCACAGAATTTTCTCAACGATCCCCGCTGCCGGAGCGCCGATCTCCAGTTCCGCCTTCATGGCATCGAGCACAATGAGTCTCTGCCCGGCTTCAATGCGCTGGCCTGGTTTGACGGGAATCTGAAAGACGCTCGCCGTCATCGGCGCCGTGACAGCCTCGCAGCCTTCCGGAACTTCGAGCTCCAATTGCTCAGTGTTGGGTACATCCGGCGGCGGCGCCACATCTAGAAGGCCGTTGATTCGCCAGCGCTCGCGCTCTTCCTGGAACGCCCGGCCCTGGCGATCTTTGAAGGCCTTGATCTCCGGCTGAATCGAATCCAGAAACTGCTGGTAGCGGATCAAGTTGAAGTCCGCTTCTTCCGTCTTCAGCTCAAAAGCTCCATGGACAATGTCACGTCGAAGATCCTGCAACTCCTCGGTGGAGACGGGATAGAAACGAATCTGATCGAAGAAGCGGAGCGACCAGGGAACGCCAGCCTCGAACGTCTTTGTTGTCCTATAGGTGTTCCACACCTGAACGGTTCGCCCCACGAGCTGATAACCGCCGGGCCCCTCCATGCCGTAAACACACATGTATGCGCCGCCGATGCCGACCGCATTCTCCGGGGTCCATGTGCGTGCCGGGTTGTACTTGGTGGTCACGAGGCGGTGACAGGGATTCATCGGCGTAGCAACCGGAGCCCCCAGGTACACATCGCCGAGGCCCAGTACCAGGTAGCTCGCCGCGTAGACGATGGAATGAACTTCCTCCACTGAATCGAGGCCATTGATACGGCGGATGAATTCAATGTTGTCGGGACACCATGGTGCATCCGGCCGCACCGACTGCATGTACTTGGCCTGCGCCAGGCGGGTTGCGGGATCGTCCCACGACAGCGGCATGTGCACAATGCGCGAGGGCACGGTGACGTCGGGGCGTTCGGGAATCTCACTGTCCAGGGAATCGAGGGCGGCGAGGAGTTCTTCGCGCGGCAAGCGGCGATTGTCAAAGTGAATCTGCAAAGAGCGCACGCCCGGTGTGATGTCGATGATGCCCGGCAACGCCGCAGCGCGCAGCTTGCTCTCAAGCAGGTGAACGCGCAGCCGCAACCCCAGATCGAGCACCCGTTCGCCATATTCGACGAGCAGATATTTGTCGCCATCGGCGCGATAAACCGTGCCTGGCTTTCGCGTGATAACACTCTTCAGAATCGCCGGCTCCGATTCCGTCAAGCTGTCCACTACCGGCAGAGTGGGCCAACTGCCTTTGAGCGTAGCGAGGGCGTGTTCCGTGCCTGCTTCGAGCTCCGCAGCCTGCTGGAGAGTGAGGCGGTGAAAGCGCACGGTGTCAGCGGCCTTAAGCTGGCCCAGCTTCCAGCGCTCAGCCTCCACGGTAACCGCGGGGCAGACGAATCCGCCGAGACTTGGGCCATCGGGACCAAGCAGGATCGGCATGTCGCCGGTGAAATCGATGGAGCCGATGGCATAGGCGTTATCGTGGATGTTCGACGGATGCAGGCCGGCCTCGCCTCCGTCCTTGCGCGCCCACTCCGGCTTAGGTCCGACCAGGCGCACACCGGTCCGGTCCGATTGGTAGTGCACACGCCATTCGGTGCTGAACAGCATCTCGATATCGGCATCGGTGAAGAACTCCGGCGCCGTGTGCGGGCCATAGAGCACACCGATTTCCCAGTTGCGCTGATACGCAGGGATCAGCGATGCAGGCAGTGCGAGTGTCTGCGGCGCTTCATCGGTGGCGAGCAGATGGACCACATCGCCGGCGCGGAGAGCGCGTCCACTGTGGCCGCCGAACTTGCCCAGCATGAATGTCCCGCGGCTACCCAGGAAGCGAGGTACGTCGATGCCGCCGGCTATGGCGAGATAGGTCCGTGTCCCTGTGCCGCGCACGGCGCTGAAGTGCAGCATGCTGCCTGATGCGACCCGAAAACTCTGCCACCGCGGAGCTGCAGCGTCATCCAACCTGGCCGCCATATCCGCGCCGGCAATCGCTACAGTGCAGTCGCAATCGAAGCGCAGCCGCGCGCCCATTGTTGTCATCTCAATAGCCGCGGCATTGTCTGCGTTCCCCACCAGGCGGTTGGCCAGCCGAAACGCCAGCGTGTCCATGGGCCCGGAGGGCGGCACGCCCACGTGCCAGTAACCGATCCTTCCCGGATATTCCTGAATGGTGGTTTGCGTCCCTCCTTCGAGCACTTCGAAGGCCTGCCGTTGCACGGCGAAGCTGCTCAGGAACGCAGTGGTGATAGCGCCGGAGACGAACGTCTCTGAAGCTGCAACCGCGCGCAGGTAGCGGAGATTGGTCTCTGTTCCATCAATCGCGCATTGCGCCAGCGCGCTTTGAAGCCGCCCCACAGCCTCCGTTCGATCCGCGCCCGTCACAATGATCTTGGCGATCATGGGATCGTAAAACGGAGTGACCTCGGTGCCGCTCTCCACCCATGTTTCCACGCGCGCCGCATCCGGAGATGGGAAGATGACCTGCGACAACTTGCCGGGTGCGGGCTGAAAGTTCTTTGCGGGGTCCTCGCAGTAGATGCGGGCTTCGATCGAGCAGCCTTGCGGCTCACGGGCAAGGCTCTCCAGCGGAGGCAGTTCGCCCGCTGCCTCCTGAATCATCATCTCCACGAGGTCAAGTCCTGTGACCTGCTCGGTGACGCCGTGCTCCACCTGCAGCCGCGTATTCACCTCGAGGAAGAAGTACTCGCCCGTCTCAGCGTCATAGAGAAACTCGACCGTACCGGCTGAGGCGTAGTTGACTGCCTTTCCAAGCAGAATCGCCGAATTTTGCAGGCCGGTTATAGTGGCAGCGGTGAGTCCGGGAACGGGCGTCTCTTCGATCACCTTCTGGTGGCGTCGCTGCGCCGAACAGTCGCGTAATCCAAGGGCAAGAATATTGCCCGCACCGTTGCCGAAGATCTGCACTTCCACATGCTTGGCGCTTGTCACAAAGCGTTCCAGGAAAACGCTGCCGTCGCGAAAGCTGTTGCGGCTCAAACGCACCACGGTTTCGTACGCAGCCTGCAACTCATCGGGGGAGGCGCACACGCGCATGCCAATACCGCCGCCGCCCGCCGAGCTCTTGAGCATCACGGGATACCGCAACCTGGCGGCCCGCTCCAGCGCTTCGTCGAGATCCCTGAGGACGCCGGTTCCCGGTAGCAGCGGCACGCCGCAGCTTTCGGCTAGCGCGCGCGCCGTGTGCTTCAGCGCAAAGGCTTCGATCTGTTCTATGCGCGGGCCAATGAATTTAATTCCGCGCCGCGCACACTCGCGGGCAAAGTCCACATTTTCGCTGAGAAATCCGTAACCCGGATGGATTGCCTGGGCCCCGGTCTGTTCCGCGGCAGCCAGAATTCGATCGATGGAGAGATAGCTCTGGTTGGCTGGCGACGGTCCCAGGAACACGGCTTCGTCAGCATCCAGCACTGGCCGTGCGTCACGGTCTGCCTCGGAGTACACGCTCACCGAGGCGATTCCCATCTTCTTCAAGGTTCGAATGATCCGGCTTGCAATCGCGCCCCGGTTGGCAACCAGGACCTTATTGAACATTCGTGTCCCAAATCAGAATCTGCACCGGAGTCGGGTTATAGCCATTGCAGGGGTTGTTCAGCTGCGGGCAATTACTTATCATCATCAGCACGTCCATCTCAGCGCGCAGTTCCACATACTTTCCCGCGTCGGAGACTCCATCTTCAAAGGTCAGCCCGCCATCGGGTGTGATGGGAACATTCATGAAAAAGTTGATATTGCTGGTGATGTCGCGCTTTTCCAGGCCGCGTCCCCATTCCTGGATTCCTTTCATAAAGCTCTGCCGGCAGGCGTGCATGTGCCTCTTTGAAATGTCATAGCGCACCATGTTGCTTTCCGTTGCGCAGGCTCCGCCCAGCGTGTCGTGGCGACCGCAGGTGTCCGCTTCAATAGTCAACAGAACGTTGCCGTTGGTCGAAATCAGGCGGCTGCCAGTCGTGAGGTAGACGTTCCCCTGTTCCCGAATCGTATCCTGCGCGCTGTAGCGATCGGCGTAGTCATGCGCGTTGTAGAACAGAGTATCCACGGCCTGGTTGCCCTCAAGATCGACGATGCGCACGACCTGCCCCTTGCTTATCTCGAAGAGGAAAGGGTCGCCGGCCTCCACCACAAAAGTGTGCAGAGCGTCTGCGGGCAACAGTTGGCTGGATTGCAGAATGGAAGTAGCCACGTTCAAGTCCTCGGCGCTGAAGCTAAAGGAAAAATAACTCAGTCAGAATAAAACCGCGAGCGTTCTCACTACAAAGCATTCGACACGGATCGTTGGTGCGCGGTGTCGGGACCCTCGAAATGCTTACTTCCACTGGCTTCGGGGCGTACTCGGACTCTGTTGCCATCGAGTGTTGACAGGTGTTGAGCAGCACCAGGACATTCATCTCCGCGCGCAACTCAACATAGCTTCCGGGGGCAGAGTGATTGGGGTTGAAGTGCAGATCGCCAGACTCATCGACCGTTACCTTGCTGAAGAAATTCACCGTTGCATGCAGATCGCGAGAGCCCAGCCCATACTTGCCGAGTTCCACCAGAAAGCCGTCTCGCGCGTTGCGATGCCACTGGTTGCGCGCCTGCTGATAGCTTGTTTTGCCATACTTCTTTTCAACCTGCGCCTGGTTGGATAAGCCGCAAAGCGGATCGTGCCAGCCCACGGTATCATCGGTGATCGAGCACAGGATACGTCCCATGTCCGAGTAAAGCACATTGCCTTTAGCCAGTCGAGCCGTGTGTTGCGCCTTCAAGGTGTCCGGCAGATTGAACCGCTCTGCCGGCATGTCAAAGTTCAAAAAGTAAGCCGCCACATTTGCTCCGCCCTCTACATCGGTGATGCGCAGCGCTGTACCTCTCTTCAGCACATGCGACCAAGTGGCGCCCCCCGGCACAGTCTCATTCCAAAGCATGGTCGATTCCATATACACCTGTCCCCTGACGCACGCGATGAAGCGCACGCCTGGCTGGTCGGGAAAAACCCGGCTGCTGTTGCGCAGACACACCAGCGGTCAATCGACCATTGGCGCGTCAGCGAGGGGTTGAAATGTACAGGGTCGGTGGTCCGCAGCAAACATCCATGTGATTAATGCGCAGCTGCACCTTGATGGTGATGAGCCGAATTGAGCGTCGCGTAATCACGTGAAGAGAGGGTAGCACGAAAAGCGCGAATCACCCACGAATTTCTGATCGTGCGTCGCAACGGCCTTAATTCCGCCACAGGTCATAACCTGCGTGATTAGCCGGAATCGATCTTTTTTATCACGCTTGATTCCGCACACCTGCTGTGAAAGCTTAAATTCACGATCTTCCTGCTGCATCTCAACTTCGTATCCCGCGTAAAAAGATAGACCATCCGACAAACAGGTTTCATTCAGTCTCGGTCACGAGAGGCTCGAAGGAACCGTAACTCTACAGCCGTTGAAGTGATTCGATCCTTCCCTGTTTTTTATCGCGATGTCCCATCCGGGGCAAAGTGATGAGTGTATCCGGAGGCCAATGTTCATGAAGCATATTCGCATTTCATTGCAATTGATTCTTTTCCCCCTTTGCGTCGCAATCGGCAGCGCGCAGACCGCCGTCACGTCCATTCATGGGACAGTTTTCGATCAGACCGGCGCGGCTCTGCCCAACGCCCACGTCTCGATTTCCGATCCGGCAACGGGATACAAGTCCGAGCGTGTCACCGGACCGCATGGCGAATATGCCTTTGAACAGGTCAAGCCGGACACCTACACAATCCTGGTTGTGGCGCCTGGGTTTGCGTCGCAGAAGCAGGTTGCGGAGTTGCTGGTGAACCAGGGGCGAACCGCGGATTTCAAGCTGGCCGTTGGTGCGGCGTCCGGTGAAACAGTCGAGGTGGTCGGCGCCGACACGGCGCTGAACACGTCCGACGCCACTATCGGCACGCCTTTCGACACCCATCAGATCCAGTCTCTTCCGTTTGAGGGCAACAATGTGCTCGATCTGCTTAGTCTGCAGGCGGGCGTGCTGTTTCTGGGAGACAAGACGACGCAGCAGCAGGATACCGACAGCCGCAGCGGTGCGGTGGATGGAGCACGCTCCGACCAGGCCAACGTGACACTCGATGGCGTGGACGACAACGATCAGAACGCCGGCTATGCGTTCAGCGGTGTGCTGCGCTCCACACGCGACTCAGTGGAAGAGTTTCGCGTGGTGACCACGAACTCCAATGCAGACTCAGGCCGATCCTCTGGCGCGCAGGTCTCGCTGGTCACCCGCAGCGGCACCAACGCACACCACGGGAGCGTCTACGAGTATTACCGCCCCACCAACACCGTTGCCAACGACTGGTTCAACAAACAAGCTGAGGTCGGCTCCGGGGAGGCAAACGTTCCGGGCAAGTTGCTTCGCAACACTTTCGGGGGCTCCTTTGGCGCGCCTGTCTTGAAAGACAAGCTCTTCTACTTTGTGGCCTATGAAGGGCAGCGCACGGCAGAAGACCAGCAGGTCACGCAGGAAGTGCCGATGGCCGGCTTTCTCGCGGGGAACCTCACGTATGGTTGCACGACGCTTCCTAACAACGAGAGCAACACGCCGTGCCCAACCAGTGGGACGTATACGCTTAACTCTGCCCAGATTGCCTCGATGGACCCCTACTGCGCTGGCGACGGCTCCTGCCCGCTAGGCCCCGGCGTGGACCCGGCAGCAGAATCTTATTACGCGAAGCTCCCCGCTCCCAACGGAACGCAATTGACTGATGGATATAACCTTGCCTCCTACACATTCGCGTCGCCCAATCCGATCAATCTGAATACGCTCATCGCCAAGCTCGACTTCACGGCGAGCGACAAGCATCGGCTTTTTGTTCGCGCCAACCTGCAGGATGACCACACCACCGGTCCGATCCAGTTCCCCGGTCAAGGACCAAACTACACCCTGGTGGATAACTCCAAGGGCATTGCGGGCGGCGACGTGTGGACGATCTCGAACTCGATGATCAACAATTTGCGCTATGGGCTGGTGCGCCAGGGCTATGCCAATCGCGGCGTTACCAACGGCCCCTACGTGACTTTCCAGAACATTGCCACGCTCACCGGCTCAGGTTATACGTCATCGGTCGTCTCTGTGCCTACACACAACATCGCCGACGACCTCACACTGATCAAGGGCAAGCACACGTTCCAGTTTGGAGGCAACTACCGGCTGGTTCTCAACAACCGGTCGTCGGATGCAACGCTCTATAACCATGCCGGCGTGACCTATGAACTGCTGGGCTACGGCGCCATCGCCGGCACCGGCTCAAGCCTCGATCCCGACGCCTTCGGTTTTCCGGTCGTCTCGGATAATTATGCCGCGGCCTACAACATCGCCGTTGCAGACATCACCGGCATGATCACCTCGGCCGAGCAGTACTACAACAATAGCTACTCCAATGGGCAATTGACCGCGCTGCCGGCAGGACAGTGGGTGACCCACCATTACCTGACAAACGAAATGGAATACTACGGGCAGGATAGCTGGAAGATGCGTCCCAATCTCACTCTCACCATCGGGCTGCGCCACACACTGCTGCAGGTGCCATACGAGCGCAACGGCCAGGAAGTTGTGCCCACTGTCAATCTGGGTCAATGGCTGAACAACCGCTGGACGGGCGCATCCAACGGACAGGTTGTCCAGCCCACCTTTGGATTCATCCAGGGAGGCCGGGCAAACAACAAGCCAGGCTTCTGGAGCATGGACAAGCTCGATCTTGCGCCACGCTTGGCCATCGCCTACCAGCCAATGGACAAGGTCACCGTTCGCGCCGGCTTCGGCGTTTATTACGATCATTTCGGCCAAGGTATCGTCGACTCGTTCGACCAGGCCGGTGAGTTCGGGTTGGTGACCGGGAATCAGGCGCCTGTGGGCGCAGCCGATGCCGATACCGCACCGCGCTACACCTCGGAAACCTCGGTTCCCACCAGCATTATTCCGTCGATCAACGTCACCGGCGCTACCCCGGTCATTCCGGGCAACGACCTGGCGCTTGCCTGGGGCGCGGACCAGGGCCTGACTAGCCCATACTCCGATGCCTTCAATTTCAGCATTCAAACTCAGTTGCACAAAGGCCTGAGCATGGAGGAAACCTATACAGGACGTTTGGGTCGCCACCTGCTGCAAATGCGCGATGTGGCCACTCCTTCAGACCTGAAAGACCCGGCAAGCGGCGCCGACTACTTTAGCGCCGAGGCAGCGCTGGATAAGTTGAGCGACACGGGTACGGCCGTCTCCAGTGTGGCGCCGATTCCATACTGGGAAAACATGTTTCCGTGGTTAGCGGGCGGCGGCATGACCGCGACACAGAACATCTACTCGCTATTCTCCGGCTTCCGCGGCAATGAATCGTCCGCGCTCTTCGTGCTGGACGCGGTTCCGGATTATCTGACGCCGGACAACGAGCTTTATCGCTACTTCGATCCGCAATATTCCTCGCTTTACGTGTGGTCGTCGATGGGCACGAGCAGCTATAACGGCTTGCAGGTTTCACTGCACCAGCAGCAGGTGCACGGTGCTCAGTTCGACGCGTACTATACGTGGTCCAAATCCCTGGACCTCGGTTCCGATACGGAGCGCACCGGCCCCACCTCCACCACAAACGGCGGCTACTTCAGCCAGATCATCAACGTCTATAACCCTAAGGGTAACCGCGCCGTTTCCGATTATGACGTGCACCACTCGATCAGCGTGAACGCCATCGACGCCCTGCCTTTTGGACGCGGCCGTACGCTTGGAAGCAACGTGAATCGCATCACAGACGCATTCATCGGCGGCTGGAATCTCACCGGCTTGGCCCACTGGACCAGCGGCTTGCCCTTCGGCTCCATCGACGGCCTGGGATGGAACACCGACTGGGCCGACCAGAGCTGGAATGTTGCTACCGGCGCGATCAAGTCCGGCGGTCACGGGCACGACAGCGGCGGTCAGCCCAACGCATTCAAGGATCAGAGTGTCGCCATTAACAACATTCGTCCGCCTTACGCGAGCGAGACTGGTCAACGCAACTTCTACCGCGGCGATGGATACTTCAGCATCGACACCGGCGTCTCTAAAGTGTTCCCGATTACCGAAAAGCACCAGCTGAAGTTAGCCTGGGAGATCTTCAACACAACTAACTCGGTGCGCTTCGATCCAGCCAGCGTCTCCAACAACCCTTATGGCAATCCCGGCAGCTATGGCCGCTACACGGCACTGCTCAATCAGGGCCGCCGCATGCAAGGTTCCTTGAGATACAGTTTTTAAGGCCATTCACGTAGTGGATGACCGCGTCTGAAGGTGAACGACAGTGGAGGGCTAGCCATATTGGTTTGGCGAGTTGATGCCAATTCGTCTGGCTGGTCCCTCAAGGTCAAGGCGGCCTCCAAACCACCCTCGGTGGTGAAGCGAACCCGGTTGCTGTCTTCCTGGTGACGCCTGGCTAGTCGGGCAGGCTTGGCCTTCGCGTTGCCGTTCTGGAAGGGCTTTTGCTGGGGCCTACGGGTTGGGCGCAGTCAAATAGAAGAAAGCAAATGGCTAATCTTGCTCATTTTGTTGTATAGAGACGCGTGTAGAGTCTGACAATTGGCACTTCGCCTGGTTGCCAGAGGGTGTAACACTCCGGATTGGAATTAAGCTTGTTTTGCAAATGAACCACTTCGATTCAGGTTTTTTTGATCGATTGCCTTGGCGGTCAGGGTTCGAGTGGCATGGGGATACTTAGAGCGGCTTTTATGTGAATGGCCGCGCTTTCAAACTCTCCAGCGTCCTTCGGTTTCAACCGGTGTTCGGTCGGGCATTAAAAAGTACAGGCCATGTAATCGACGTAATCATGTCGTATCAGGGGTTGCAGAGTTCTTACCAGGCGCATGGCGCCTATGGTCGCTCAAGCCAACCCATCTCGAAAATCGAGTATCTTTGGCTCTTTCGCTGCATTCTTTGCAGCGCTCGAGGACCTTTGCGCCAAACTCTCCTCAACTTACCCTATTCAGCCAGACCGGTTGGATGGCAGAGAAACGAAGAACTATGCAGCCGTACCCGCAGATTTTTCTCAGAACCTTTGTAACCATCCCTAACATGTTGTTCAAATTGGAAAAGCCCACGGCATCCAGGGCCAACACGAGCGCGCGCTCCGACATCCTTACCCGAGGCAGAGTCATCAAGGCGTTCTTTTGCTTCATCTTTGCGATTGGAATCGCCCCCGGATTCGCCATCACCGTAACGGCCCCTGCCAACGGCGCTATTGTCTCCTCGCCCTTCAGCCTGGTTGCAGGCACGAGTACCTGCGCATCGAAAGCGGCGGTGTCCATGGGCTACTCAATCGACCACGGCGCCACGACCATTGTTACGACGTCGTTCAGCGCGATGTTGCAAGCTACTACGGGCCCGCACGTGTTGCACGTGAAGTGTTGGGGTAAGGGTACGAGCGATGCAGTTCTTTTGAATATCACGGTGGCTCCGGCGACATCCCCTACGACGGCCACGCCTACATTTATGCCGAACGCCGGCGAATACGCGACCGCGACGCCGGTTATGCTGTCGAGTGCAACGAACGGCGCAACTATCTACTACACTACGAACGGCACCGCGCCTTCGACCGCCTCAGCCATATACTCGAGCGCAATCCCGATCAGCAGCACCACGGTAGTGGAAGCGGTTGCTGTGGCTGCGGGATATACAAACAGCGGCCTGGCAAGGGCGGACTACGTCATTGAGCCAGCGACAGGAGGGCCTCAAGTTCCCCCGAACGCCACTGTCGCAAGCAATCTGCAGACGCTCAGCACCTGGCATTTCTACCACGACGCAGGCACTCCCGGCACATCGGTTGGAGAAACGAGCCTGGTAAGCACGCCATCGCTCAGCGGCAACGCGCGCCAGTTTGCTACCAGCTACACAGACGCCGGCGGAGAACTCTACGGCCTGTCGTACGCGAACGATAGCACCGCGATGAATTTCCTGCTTGACGGCTGGGTGTGGATTGAGGCCGGAAGCTCAATCGTCAATCTTGAAATGGATTCAAATCAGGCCATGGCGAACGGAGAAACGGTAGCCTACGTATTCCAGTGCAGTGGATACTCCAAGGTTTGGGAATATGGCGCAGAGGGCAAATGGGTGAACTCCTCGCAGGCTTGTAACCCGTCGGCATGGGAGACAGACACCTGGCATCATGTTCAAATCGGGTACTCGCGCGACGACTTAGGGAATGTGACCTATCAATCCGTATGGCTCGATGGCACAGAGCAGGTAATCAATGCAACTGTCCCCTCATCGTTCTCAGCGAAATGGGCGCCTGGAGCGCTTCAGACGCAGATCCAAATGGATGGCATAGGCGCGGTTGGGTCGTCCACAGTTTACCTGGATAACCTGACCATCGATCGCTGGTAATAATTGCAAGACGTGCTCAATAATGGTCGGGGCGGAGGGATTCGAACCCCCGGCCCTCTGCTCCCAAAGCAGATTAGGTCATTTATAGAAACCTATTGAAATTGAGTGCAAATAAGTGCTTTTGATTGAAGTGCTTACCGAGCGCCTGCCGATTGTTGTTGATCCTTGTGGCTCTTGGGTGCTTTGACAGCTACAAAATCGACTACAGTCGATCTCTCGGTCCAGTCCTTGCTGAGTCGTCCATTCTCTGTACGGTATTGCGAGGGATCATCGTGACAACGCAACCCTCAGAGTGGCCAGTCGCGATCAGCATAAATGACAACCATCGTACCACCTCGTCAGCCTCAGAGCGTTCGTCCAACATGAATGAGCGCTCTTAGCCGTTGTCAGCAATCTGACGAGCAGAGTCTTCGTCCGTGATCCAAACGTTGAACGCTTTGGCCCGTAGGGCAGCGCTGATAGCTGGGACTTTGTAAGGCCCGGCAATTGCAACAACTTTTTTCCCTTGATCGACCATATGCCGATAAAAGGCAATCCCTCGGTATTGCGAGAAGTAGCCAGCAGTTAGGAAGAACTCCCATTTGGGATCAGACTCTCCATTGCGGTCAATCAAACAATAAGAGAGATCGGCTACGGCCCCTTCGGCCGCAATCTCTTTCAGAGATACCAGCGGCTCCAGAACTCCGACCATCGTCATGCGGTTTCTGTATTCATGCGTCAGTTGTTTGACTGGAGGGTTCAGTGTTCCAATTGCCGTGAACGCGATGTCTATTTGATCCATTCCTTGAAGAATCGGCTTTATGGCTGTATTTTTTGCGAGCAATTTTATTTGTTCAGCGATAAACTTCCGCGAATCATGTCCACGGTGCGGATTGTCATACGGTGTAACGGTCGCAAAGTGGCATTGACCAAGATAGCGCCCTTTTTTTCCCCAAAGGATCATTGCATTCGTTGCAGGATCTACATGCGAGACCGACATCTTCCGTCCACCAAGCCCAATAAGTGCGGTTGTATGGATATGCACGTTCGGACGGCGGCGCTCAGGTACGGCATTTACAAACTCCAATAGAGTTTCGCCACCGGATATGCCAACGCGCAGCAGTTTTCGCTTCGCGTGGCGTTGTTCCGCCTCATGCTCAAAGTAATCTGCGGCCACCACGGCGAATCGCTTCAACGTCTCTACATATTCGACTAGTCCGTTGATCGGGCTGCCAGGAACGATCAAGACCTTTTGAAGATGGGGGAATTTTTTCAATAGTCTGTTAGGCAGATCGTCGCCCGACAAGTCAAGGATTTCAATTTTGACGATGCCCCGTAACCTAGCCTCTGTCAGTAATGTAGATACCTTTCGACCATCGATATTCTCTTCGTTGGCGATTTCCTGTTTAGTGTGCTGGCGTCTGTAAAAGAGTTCAGCTACCCTTTGCATTTGCGAAAGGTCGGGTGTGCTTTTTGGTCTCGGCATAGTCTTTCTCCGTCAAATTTCATTTCTGTAAAAATGCGCAAATATGAATGTTCTTGACATGAATACTCATCAAACTGTAAGACAACGGACAATGGAATTGCAAAGCCCAGAATCTCATCGTCTTGTCGTTTGCTGGATCACATCCACCTAACCTGACGGCACCTCGCTTTCGGTGTGCAGTCAGACACCGAATTATTGGGAGGCAATTTATGAGACGCCCGTCATCGTCAGGAGAGAATGGTTCATCGTCGAAGCCCAGCGGCAAGAATGGCTTGACTAAGGCTCGCAAGGGGATGACACCGATTGCTGACCGGCCCCTCAACGTTCGGGATGCTACCACTCCGACAGCACAAGTTACAATCCAAAATGTTCCGGCCTCATCCGAGAGCGCGATGACCCGTCGCTCTTTCCTGATGACTGGGATTGGCACTGTCGCTAGTGCCTTGCTGATAGGTGCGACCGGCTATATTGCAGAAATGAACCGACGAGAGGAGAAGCGCTGGAAGACCGCCTCGTTGGGAAACTTTGAGGAGTTTTGCCAACATTTGCGGCGCAACAATTTTGGCGCTGCTGCGAAAATGGCCCAAGACTTGGCGAGGGACGCCTACGGAAATGGGGACTTTGGCAAGTATTTCGTATGGCTTTCAAATCAATACGTGTGTGATGCCCTTCGCGGTGACGCCGACAGTGTCCTGGGTCTTCAAAGTGTTCTTCAGAGCGCGACCAACTGGGGTGCCGCGCATAAGGGATATGGAGATTGGCTTTATGCCGCTTCATTGGACCTGATTTATTTCAGTATGCTCTTTTTTGAGATTGACCCGGCAATCGCTTCGACCACTTTTGAGCTCGTGTCCTATCAAAAACTTCGAGCGATGGTGCCTGTAAAAGTTTATAGGCTATCTGAGCTGGAATACTGCTGTGCCCATATTTTTGAACTGTCGCCAGCGTCGATGATCGATGTTCCTGAAGTTGTTCCGAGCTTTCTCTATTGCAAGGTCTTGGCCATGAGGCGCCAATACAAGGCGGCGCTTTCCCTATTGCAAAACAACTGTATGAAGGATTGGGCGACTAGCAAGGAGGTTCAAGTTGCGCTTGAGCTCGCGCAGCCTTTTCTGATGGCATCGCTTGGTGAAATCCGAACAGCTCTCCGCAAAGCGCACAAAGTGGATATCAGTCCGATCAGAGATGAATCGGCAATAATGCACATGGAAACTGTTAGAGCGCTGTTTAGAAGCATTCCCGATTCCCTTGCTCACAAGATTTCGCAACAAGCTAAGTGTGGTCGCCATTTCCTAGGGTATGTGTTGAACGGTGACTGCAGGTTCTTTCTCGGCGGGGAGCCGGCCCGGAAGATTAGGCAGGACTATGCATCGGCGGCCCTTCATGGATACTCCCGACCAGGTGTGGCCTTCAAGGGCTCATCGATTCTGTGTTCATCCTTCAAGAGCTTGTTGAAATAGCGTCTTATTCGTGTAGCGAGATTCCATGCCGTTTGGCACGCTTGGCGACGAGATTAATCTCACACGGTTTGATGAGTTTTTCATGCAATGATGGCGGACGATGGTGTCTCCTCGCGTGCAACTGTAAATCCATTCGCCATTGGGCCTAAGAGCAGTGGACAGTTTGCATCCGGATGGAAATTTGGCAACTCAAAGCGCCCAATCTTGCCAAAGAACGGGGTTTTTGGCGAGGGGCAACTTCCAAGCTCGAATATTGAATTCGCTGGGATGAAGTTGAGTTATATATAGAGATACCAGCAATTTTCATTCTTTTGAGGAAATCCTTGGCGAGCGAACCGGGCGAGGTCACGAGACTTCTATTTGAGCTGAAGGCAGGAAATCGCTCGGCTGAGGAGCGACTTATCCCCCTTGTTTACAGGGAGCTTCGGCGGATTGCATCCGCGCGCCTGAGAAATGAGAGCCGGCACCATTCGTTACAACCCACGGCGCTCGTGCATGAGGCGTACATTCGCCTCACTCGGTTGCAGCAGATCGACTGGCAAAGCAAATCTCATTTCCTGGCCGTTTCCGCCACCGTCATGCGCCGGATTCTTGTGGACCACGCCCGGGCGAATCAGGCGCTGAAACGAGGAGATGGGGGCGTCACAATCAGCTTGAACGATGCGATGTTCCTTGTTCCAGAACGCGAGCCTGAGATCTTGGCGCTCGACGAGGCGCTGGACAAGCTCGCAAAACTCGACAAGCGGCAAGCGAAGATCGTTGAGTTGCGATTCTTTGCGGGAATGACCGAAGAGGAAACGGGCGAGGTCCTGGGGATCGGTCCCCGCACGGTTAAGAGAGACTGGCGATCAGCCAAAGCTTGGCTCTTCGCAGAACTACATTGATCGAAGCATTTGAGGACTTGGAAGAGACTGCGAGACAGGCATAATGAATCGCGACAAGTGGAAGACCGCAAATGAGATCTTTCATGCCGCTCTGGACCTGCCCACCAGCGAAAGAGACAGCTATGTCTCGATGAATTCAGCCGGTGACTCCGAGATCGAAATGGAGGTCAGGCGCCTGCTGAAAGCCGACTCCGAAGCGGGAAGCTACCTCGAAACCCCAATTGTTCCAATTGACAATCTTGGCCCGCACGAAGCCATTCCCAGTCCTTTCGAGGCAGGCGACGTCCTGAAGCATCGATTCAAAATCATCCAGCACGCCGGGAAGGGGGGCATGGGGTATGTCTTCGAGGCTTTCGATCTTGACCTTAAGGTGCGCATCGCGTTGAAGGCTATCCGGCCCGAAATTGCCGCCAACCCGATCGTGTTGGACTACTTCCGGCGTGAAGTTCGAACAGCGCGCACCATTACGCACGCAAACATCTGCCGGACGTTCGACTTCGATAAGGGCCCAATCACCGCTGGATCCGTATCTGTCCAGGACCATTTATTCCTTACGATGGAGTTTCTTCCTGGGGAAACGCTTGCCGACCGAATTGTGCGCGATGGACGCCTTTCCATGCCCGATGCGGTTAACATTGCGCGTCAAATCGCTTCAGGCCTTGATTCGGCTCACGAAGCCGGCATCATCCATCGCGACATCAAGCCCGCGAATATCATGCTGGTTCCGGCGGACGATTCTGGCAGGCCTGCGCGGGCCGTGATTATGGATTTTGGACTCGCTCGTCGCGATCCGCTAGCCTCCGCTGTTGAGGGCTCGGCCATCAGTCATGGCGCCATGTCCGGCACTCTTGCCTACATGGCCCCCGAACAACTCGACTCCAGCGAGAAGGTATCGCCCGCCACAGATATCTACTCCTTCGGCCTCGTCCTGTTTGAAATGGTTACCGGCCAGCGTGCTTTTCCATCGGCCAATCTCCTGAGCGGCATTGCCCAGCGACTCAGCGGCTCGCCGCCATCGGCTTTGGCGTTGGCACCGGATCTGAGGGCTGAATGGGAAGCGGCCATTCAGGGCTGCCTGCGCATCGATCCTGAGCAGCGGTTTCAGGCGGCGTCCCAGGTGATTCAAGTGCTGGATGGAGGCCGGTCTGCTCTCGCGCCTGAGTCTGGTTCGGCTAGGCCTGCGACACGTGCGGTGCCTCCGCGGCAGCACAGGAGACTAATTTATACAGCGGCAGCGATTTTAATCGTCGCCGTGTCCCTTTCCGCGCTGTGGTTGCGCCTACACAATCAGGAAGTGAATCCATCGGTCGCCCCTGGTGCGCTTGTCTATCTCACTCCGGTAAAGAACGAGACCGGAGACAAGGCACTCAATAACTTGACCGAACTGCTTCAGGCCGGCCTCAGCCAGTCTGCGCAGATTAACCTGCTCGACCAGAGCTCTGTCGGAGACAACTTGGAGCGAATGACCAAACCGCCCGATTCCGTGATCGACGAGCCCACCGCTCGACATATCGCGCTGCGCACCGGCGCGGTTCGAGTTATCTTCGCCAATGTGACTGGCTCGGCGGGGAGCTACAGCCTCAACATCGATATCCAACAGCCCGACGCAACAGGCCCTGACCGTTACCGCGACCACTGGCCCAAGAGCTTCCCTTGGACAGTCCCTAATTCAACCTCCAACTCCACCACCATCCCCCCCGACCTTCTCTCCGCAGTCCGTAAATCAACCGACTGGGTCCGCTATGAGGTCGGGGAATCCAAGAACGACATCGCGAGGCTGGATACACCACCGGAGGATGTGACGACGGGCAACTGGGAAGCGCTGGAGGACTTCGCCCAAGCCCGCCGCCTTCTGAGCCAAGGTCAAACTGACTCCGCCGCCATCCTGTTAAAGCAGGCAGTGGCTGCGGACACCCGGTTTGCACTTGCGTTCGCATTGCTCGGAGATGTGCTTCGTTCCCTTCACCGTGACATCCAGAGTTTTCAGGCATATGACAATGCCCTTGACCTTGGATTGCAAAATCGGCTAACCCGCAGGGAACAGGATCGCATCCGCGGTATGCGCGCGGTCGACGCCTCGGACTTTGAGCTTGCTGTCGACGCGTTTCACGATCTTGCCGTCAACTACCCCAACGATCCATCAGCTTGGACTTATCCAACTGTTCCGCTCAGGCTGTTGAACCGCAATGACGAGGCAATCGCGAACCTGAGGCGAGCAATATCCATCGATCCTAGCGGCGCATATGCACCTTATGCCCTCGCTCAGGAATTAATGATCCGAGAACAATTCGATGAGGTCCCCGTCTGGATCGAGTACCTCAAGAAGCACGATCATCCGGGCAGCGCCTCAGAGGATGAGGCGATTCTCCTCTTCCTTTCTCACCGCTACGAGCAGGCTGCCCAGTTATTTCGTACTAGAGAGTCCTCGTCCCACACGCCAATGATGCGTAGCTACAGCTACCAGAATCTCGCTGCACTTTACGCAGATACTGGGCGAATTGCTGAGGCGATTCAAACTCTTGACGCCGGTATCGCTGACGATGTTGCGAACCACAATGTTGAACAACAGTCGTCAAAACTCCTTGATCGCGCTTACCTGGAATGCAATGCGGTCAGTTTCGAAAGCTGCCTTCGCGACGAGAGCGCTGGATTCAAGCTCAATCCTTCGCCTGAACACGCATTAATTGCGGATACAGTTCTCGGCCTCGCATACAGCGCGGCCACACCGCGCTTTCGCGCGCAGGTCCACCGTGAGCTGGAACACGTCGAACGTTCACTTCCGCCCACGCAGTTCGGCACCGTCTCACGACTTCTGGAGCTTCGCACCCGGGGAGAACTCGAATTGGCCGAAGGCCACTCGGCTGCCGCCCTTCACACCTTCGAGGGGCTCGCGGCCCAAGATGCGCCGGCGGGAGACCGCGAATACCTAGCACGCGCCTTCATTGCCGTCGCCGCAACGAAGGGCAAGTCTGCCGGTTCCAAAGATTTGATCCGTAAGGCGGAGGGCGCCTACGGAAACATTGCCCTCCACCCAGCAATCGTACTCTGCGATGCAATGAACTATCCGCCGGGCTACTACCGCAACCAGCTCTCGTCCTACGTCGCCCTTGCCGCCGCTTTACACGATGATTCTGTCGCTCATTCCCATGCGCTGGCGGAACTAGAGTTTCTGCAGGAGCGCAAATCAAACACCGAACTGACAACCCACAACCGTTAAGGAGAGACCCATGACAACCGGCACAAAGAAGTCACCGCGTATCAGCAAAGATCCCTGCGCTGAAGCTTCCCTTGACCCTCTGTCCCAACAGGACATTCTGGCAGTCCGCAACAATCTGTATGTATGGCTCACAGCCTCGGTAGCTCATCTCGTGTGCGTTCAAAAGGCTACCTCCGACCAGGACGCGGTCAACAAGGTTACAACTTTGGCTTCAAAAGACCCACACTGCGTAGCTCCTAACGCTACCGACCTGATGTATTTTGTCCAGGCGATCCGAGGATCAGGGCTTGACGAGGACGACGCGCTTGCCCAGCGAGCTGCGTTCAGGCTCGTGGCCGAAACGCTGAGAGATACTCCGAGTCTTTCGTCAGCCAGACCACGGGATGGCGTTACGAACCCCTGGGGCTCCGGGTCCACACACCCCGAGCTCGCCGAACTCGACGGGGTGTTCGTTCCTAACGCGTAGCTCAAGCTGAAAAACAGAAGGAAAGAAGGGGCACAATGCCATCTCAGAAAAGCATCCTGCTGCTTAGCTCGTTTGCTGCACTGCTCGTCGTCGGGTTTTGTGCCTTCCTCTTCATTCACCTGGAGCATAAAGCGCCGTCGCCGATCGAGTCGAATCAACCCGCGCCAGACCCTGAAGATGCTGATGGCTGGAAAGCCTTTGGCGATTTGGTGCACGGAACGCAGAAATTCAAGAACCAAAAGCCCGCGCCGGCCTGGATTTGCTGGTCCAACAAGTGCAACGCCGGTATCCAAAGCGACTGTCTCTTGGAGAGCAATGCGAAGACTCACATTCTGCCATCGGATCTGAGAGCTATGGCATATCCGACACAAGCTTTGGCCCGGATCGAGGCTGCACTCGGCCCCGGGGGGAAGTTGCTAAGCCAGAGAAACAGACTCGTCACCGAGTTTGTACAGGCTCCGCAGATGGCATCAGTACTTTTCGATCCTCTTGCAACGGGGAGCCTTCTCAAGCTAAATCTCAAAACGCCTGCGAGTTTGACGACCAGAATCTCCCAATTGGATGGCATGACACCGCCGGCAACGGGGACCGACCGGACTCTGATGGAGGGTACGTTCGCCCCGGACTCGACGGCAATCAAGTTGATCTGGGAGGTGGTTCCGGATGCTGGATCCGCCCCTTCTCTGCAGAAGGCTCGCATTTTCAACTCGACGAACAAGCCGATAAGTCCCGGCGGAATGAGCCTCAATCCCGTTGCAGAATGGAATCCGCCGGTAAAGCTCGATACCAGTGATCCCCAGCGGGATTGCCCGGACAAACTGGACCCCAACGCCACGAGCTTTCCAATTTCTTGCTTTTTCTACTACCACATTGGAGGCTATGATGACCCTCTCGCGGAGCAGGAGATCGACGAGCTGAATAATGACGGCAAGAACGTTATTGGCGATCTCCCGAACACGAACAGCTATGTAATTCTTGTTGGCGTGCATATGATGAGGCTCACAGCCAATCACCCTAATTGGGTGTGGAGCACTTATTACTGGACAGCAGAGAACAATCAGCAGCAAGGCTGGTATGCCCCTTGGACACACTTCCACATGATGACGACGTCGGCAATTAGAAACGATACCCTTTCGCTTGACACTCCCCACAATGTTGCCTATAGCCCATATCTTGAAGGTACCGCGCAGCCAAACGGCTTGACCGCAAATTGCCTAAACTGTCACACTTTCGCCGCCTACAGCCCAAGTGGTTCAAAGCAGGGTGCCGGCGTCGCATATGGTGAGCAGTACAAATTCTTTCCGTCGGATATCCAGGCCGCCGAGCAGGACTACTTCAGGGGCTCAGTGCAGACCGCATTTATATGGAGCATCGCAGATAGCCAGGACCAAAGTGCGATGAGCACGGCCCGAACTTTACTCAACCTCAAATTCCAAAGCGAACATCCCGCCGCACGCAGAGCCGCTAAGCATTGAGTCTATGGCGCCCTGGGCGCAAACGTCCAGGCCATAGAAGACGCAACAATTCAGGAACTCTAAGTGTCCCCTTTTCCACCCTCCTCTCGCCTTACTGATTGAGCGCTCATCCTGAGCGCTCTAACTCAGGAGGCCCACCATGCGAATCTCATCGATTTCATTGCTCCCCGTCATGGCAGCTCTCGTGCTGCTCTCCGCCTTCACCATGGATTCCGCTGCTCAGTCCATGCCCGCCGGCCAGGTGACTGGCCGCGCGCGGTCTGCCTCTGGCGCGAACGCCAGCAAGCAACTGCGACAACCATCCATTGACCTCACCAGCCTGACCAGTGCTAAACCTCCGAGCCAAGCCGCGGCCAACCCACAGAATCTCAGCCGATCGGGCAACGTAAACTTCGACGCGTTGGTTAACTCGCTCTCTGAAAGGGTGAATATCCCTTCACCTGCGGCAGGCGCCAATGCTCAAACTAGCTGCGCTCCGGATACGGACGCAAACATGGCGACCAACGCACTTGGTTCGGCCGCGAAGGCTGCATGGAATGCGGTGGTCGCCCTGGATGGTACGGTACCGACCCCAGGCGCCAAGTCCTTGAATGCGGCGAGAAACTTGGCTTGTTTAATCACCGACGGTGTCGGGCTGGATTGGGCGCAGACCCTCGTCGCGAATGCGGAAACCGCTGCAAAAACATCAAAGGACGACTATTCAGCCATGGAACTTGGAATAAATGCCATCCGGGAAGGGCTCGGAGACTCCAAGTGCTGGGTGACTGCAAAAGCAACTGTAGACCCAACTGACGGAAAGTCCTCGACTACAACTTCCTATCATTACCCGAATGCGTTTCCGCTCTTTCACAATGGTTGCCAAAGCGATGACCAGATTCTGAACTTCTTCACCGAGGGCAAGACCTTCGACGGCGGGAGCCAGGTGCAGTATCTTTACAACGCGCAGCAGTCGGCGAGCTCCGTGAGCGGCGACTTGCTCACCACAACCTTCTTCCCTGGGATCCAGGTTGTGCTGGCGGGCACGGCAACAGCGGGCAACGGCTCGACGAATGCTCCAACCACGAACACAATGGGCACGTCCTTTCGCACCGGGAGGGCGAGGCCGTTTGACAGCGGTACGGATACGTCGACAACCAGCACCACTGACTCGGTGCAAACGGCCCTCACCAAGCTTCAGAATGGGGGCGACTTCAATGTGCGGGTGCCGGTTCCGCTGTATAACCGTCAGTCGGACAATGGAAGTATTTACGCTTACTTCCTGCCCAACGTCGGCTTCACACTCAACGGCTTTGGGTCGCAGCAGACCATCACTGAGTCGACTCAATACAGCGGGAACTTTCCGGTGGAGCTTTACGGCCAGATTGGATCGGTCAAAGACCCCACCGGCGGTTCGGCTGCGGCCATCGCTTTCATGGATTTCAAGGCAGCGGGAGAGTGGATTTCCCCGCAGCTTGCACAGAAGATCAATTTGTCTGGTTCAACTTTCTTTCCCATACTTCAAGCATCTGCGGGCGTCGAGTTTGCGCAAAAGTTCCGCATTTCAATGCAGTACATTTATTCAACACCCCAGTTCTGCCGGGTGTCGGGAGCATCAACCTGCGCTTCAACGACCACTGGCACCGCAACCACAGGTACGCAAACAAAGCTTAGCGGTTTCCATCTTGCGGTCTCGTTTAGCCCGCAAAAAAGTAGCACGGCAAATTGAACAAAGCCATTTGAGGTTACGGTCCAAGCGCGTAATTCAGATTTGATCGGGAGCTGCGCGCTTGCGCCTTCACTGGTTGAGGCACGCGTTTCGTCGGGGAAATGCCTGGCAAAGAGCTTTGTCGCTTCGCCTTGATCGCTTGAAGTGAAGCTTCCGCCAAATCCCAACGAGCTCCAAGTAGACGGACAGACGCGCCTGGCGGTCCTACCCACGCTCAATTTCGATGTGCTCTAATTCTTCTTCGTCTGAGCACATCATCGTTACGATCTGGCAGATTGAGGAAACTCGTCGATCAATTGCGGGAGAGATCACGAGATGTCACAGAGGACCGACGCGGGAAGATTATGTACCGTCGCACCGCCTCCCCCTTCGCGGTCATGCCACTTTGCTTTGTCATTGATGCAAGACCCGTTCCCAGGTGGGCGTTGTTAGGACTTTACACGCGGAGAGGTTAATGAGATTTGCGGGGGAGAACCCAGTTCGGACCAGACTCGAGTTCGGGCATTTCATCGTCTTTGAGCAGCCATTGTCAAAGACTGCGGATTACGCCATTCACTAGTATCTCAATCTGATCGATAACCGCTTTGACATCGGTACCCATGTCTGCGTTCCGAGCTCTTGGCGCCCGAGGCAGCGCCTCCCCTTCCGGTAAGTCAGTTGACCCCTTTTCGCGACGCAGGATTGTATCGCGCAGGGCATCTCTTCCTTCATTCAGTATCTGCTTCATCCTCATACGTCGCTGGTTAAGAATCACGGTGGTATCATCCAGGGCCAGCCGCAATTGAAGCGCTCGCGCACAGGACGCATAAAAAAGAAGCACTGTGGCGAGCCGATAGGCGTCGACGCGAATCATGCGCATTGCATCGATCATCAATGTGTCTGGCTCTGAATCTGTTCTTCGCATGACAGCCTCTAAACCGAGGAAAGGAATGGGTTGGCCAGATTCGACGACCGATGTCCACAGCAGGAAGGAAATAGCCTTCATGCGCCGCTCAAAATACCACGTTGTCCACCAAACGTTCCGGCGACGCTCCCGCAAAGTAGGGAATGCACGGTCCAAGAAACGCAGAGCATCCGTGGCACGCGCCGTTATATTGTGCAACACGGATTGAACACTCTTATTGTCGTTGACCTGTTGGTGGCTGTCTCTCCAGCTTCTTCGCAGTTCGGTGACGATGCCGAGCTGGCTCATTGTTGGAGTTGGCGATTCCCCAGGCTGCTGAGGAAGTTTCTGCTCAATCGAATCGCCAAGCAAACGGTCGTAAGTCCATCTGTCGAAATGCTCCTCGCCAATCTTCATCTCACTGGCCTCCTGGAGTCTGACGTCCGCCCTTCGCAACTCAATTAACGCGATGTCCGCTCGGGTCCGCTCAGGAGTTGTCGACCGCAAACAAGCCGCCGCGCCGCCAAAAAGGCTCATCGCATGTGGGCTGTCATGCTTTCGGTTCGGATTCCGCATCGATGCTAGTCCGGCACTGATCAAGAGTCGGCTCTTGCACCACTGCAAATCGAAGTCGTGCGATTCCTGAGGTATCTTGCTGCGTTGAGCTTCATCGATCAATTGAAGCCCTCTGACCGCGATTTGTTCGGCTTTCTCCAATAGCTCGGCGCGCCTTCTCTCTTGCTCGGTACTCTCCTGCTGTTCGATTCGAAGATCAATTTTTCTTTGCCATATGGTCGCTTTTGTTGCCAGCGTGAATGCCGCTAGATCCATGCTGTGAAGCGCCTCCAAGAGGCATTGGTATCTGCCATTCACGTCCTGTTCTCCGTGCTTTTTGCTCACAATAGAGCTGAGTTGAATTTCCGTGTTCACGTCCCAGTCTTCGAGAGTCTCGTGCCGTAGCCTTACCTGGAACCGAGACGTTGTTTCTATGGCGGCCTGGAGGGCGCGCGACAAGGATCGATCCGCCTTTTGGAGCGATCGAGAAGCAAGTCCGAGCATTCCGCACCATCGCCACCAGCGAATCCAATGTTCTTTTCTGCTATGCTTTGGCCCATATCGGAAGGCGGTAGCAACTACGTTTGATAAAGATGCTTTGGATAAATCTTTCTTCCTCTCATTGCCGATTCCTTCTCTTACCTTAGGTTTCTCCTCAACAATTTTCGAACCGAGGGGCTTGTCGCATATGGTTCTCACCCCAACTTCACGATGCCGTTCGTACGCTTGTTTATCCTCCCCAATCTCTCTGCATATGGCGCGCACGACCTCCACGGCAGCGCACTGCAACTTGGCAATTGCCTTTTCCAACGATCCCCACGCATCAGACTCTTTCTTAGATCTGTTTGCACGTCGGTCTCTAACTTGATCGATATACAAGGCCAGGGAGCTATCGTATTCGTACGATTCGACTGCATAGTCACGGATATAATCCAATCTTCTTCGGCTTGCTTGAGGATTGCCCTCAGTCTGAATCTTAAAGAGATGCTCCCGCAGCAGATGACGAGCGCTATCCAATATCCCACATGCCTCTTCGAGAGCGGCCTTGCATTCATCGGCGGGCGTGGACGCATTGACGGTGCGTATGAGGCTATCTACAGCAAACATCCGATGGTCGATGGATTCAATCACCGCTCGCGACGTCCCAGTTGAGTCAAAGACTTTGAGGTACCACACCGCAACTCTGAGGTGAACGTCCTTTTGGCTTTGGCCAATGTTCGAAAGCCGCGTGTTTACCCATGCACGCAGATTCTTCATGAAGGTTTCAGAGGGCCTTCGACTGCCCAGTTCGAGAACCTTCGCAATATTCGCTTCTGTGATATCTTCGATGCCTAGCCGTAAACATTTCCTGAGTTTTTGGCGAAGGCCGGAGTTCAGCCAGATGAACCCGCCGTCCTTTCGCTTTAACAGCTTAAGATCTTCCAGCTTTTCCAACCAAAGGTTTTTCTCGCCATCTTGATCCTCGTCGTATGAAGCACCTTTGAAATTAGCGCATTGATCCCAGGCCACCGCCAAATGACGGGTTCGCTGAAGGGAAAGCAACATTTGGAGAAATGCACAACGCTCCTTGCTTTCTGCCCACTCTATCGTTCCGTGAACTAGTTCGGGTTCTGGCCATTCAATTCCGTTGTCCAGATCAACCGGCCCGTGACCGGCACATTGCCATTTCAACTTCTTTACTATAGGAGAGTCCTTCGTGCGGCAGAGAACGACGACGGTGATGCCGTCGCGGATGCTTTCGTCGTTTTTCCGTTTAGCCATCAATTGCATTGCGAGATCGACGAATGCCTGGCCTCGCTTGTCTTCGTCCAGCCAGCCGTTGTCGAGACTCTGATGGCCCGGTTCAGGTTTTCGTTCCCGATTACCGCCAGGCGTTTCCCTGGCATCGATGAAAAGCATCAAAGGTTTGGAAGAAGAATTAGCGATTCGCTCGATTTCCTTCTCGCGCGGACGCCCGTCCGCCGCACTGTATAGAGGGGTCCAGTCAGATTCACCTAGTTTCCTATACGCCGCCTCCTGAAACGCTTCGAATAGATCGTCCGCGTCATGTACATCATGCATTTCAAGCCAGAGACAAAGATTGCGCGCTTCATGCTTGCGGAATAAAGCGGCTGCCGCCGAAGTGACCCCATGAACCATGCTTGGAGAGGTTGCTACGACCAGCTTGGGTCCAGATTTGAGAGCGTTGTCTATTGCGCAACTAAAGTCGTTGAAAAACCTCCGAAACTCTGCGTGCTTTGTCTTCTCAGAAAAGTCAGAAGTTGGAAGACGCGGCAAAGAGAGCCGAGTGATGGAGGGGAGACAGCGTCGTTTTGCGGAAGGGACTTGCGGAACCACTGATATGTGTGAAGAAGAAGAAGACCAGCCTCGGTGTGTCGCAAGACCACGAAAACCGCCGCGTTGTCTATTCGCTGCTCGTTGTCCAAACGCCATCGCCTACGCTGTGCGCCAAACCTAGAGTCGTTAAAATAGCTAGACGCAAAGGTCTCTACGGCTCTTATATCGGAGTGCTGATAGCAAACAAAAAAGAGCTTAAGGTCATGCAACTTGTCGAGAGCATAGGCCAAAAATTCTTTTGTTCTGCGCTCGTTAACGCTTACGCCAAAGATCAGCAGGTGATTGCGGCTCTTTACTCCGCCGTTATGCTTGTCTTTGTCGGTGTCCTTCTCCCTGCCCGTATCTTTCGAACAATCTCGCCCTGCGACGTAAGAAGTGAATGTCATCCTATCTTCGATAGGCGGGGGGCCGTCGAGGCTGAAATCGGCGCGGAGGGAGTTCTGGCTTCCGTTGATTTTCACAATGGAGCGAACCCGCGACACTGCATTGAAGTCTGGGAGCTTATCGCCGAGGTGGACATCGAATACTTCCAACTTATTTCGAGACTGCTCAAACGCTTTCTCGGTCAAGTCATCGAAATTTGTGGTCAGGATTATATCGATTCTCAACAGCTGAGACAGGGTGGCTAACATGATGTGATTGAGGGAAGGAACATTGGCGCGCAATACCTGACGCAAACACTCGTCAATTACATCTTGGCTGGGGACTCGCAAGACTGGTTCGGGCGCCTCATCCTGCCTTACAGAAGAACCGGGCTCGAAGTCCTTACTCGGAGAAGTAGGGCGTTTCCTTGGAGGATCGAGATCGAGACGAGACAAAAAGTACAGCGATGACCGCCATTCCGCCATTGCTCCGAGCGCCTCCTGGTAGATGGCGCTCTTGAAACTGCCGCTGCTAATCTCTTTTTTCCAACGAGTTTCCACCAATTCAGCCCATGGGCGGTCCGGAGGCTCCGGACGAGAGAGATCAATGAATGGGGGCCAACGATCTGTTCTGGGATTCCAGAGATGGGGTGTGTCCGAGTCCGCTTCCGCTCCGACTGCGACACAGATACATCGCTGGAGGTAATGGTGAAATTGATTCAGGATCGGGATGCCTGACGACACAGAAAATCCGGCTCCAACAAAGGGTACAAAGCCGTATCCAAATTTCTGGATTTCATCGAGCATTAATTGGATGAACTTTTGCGAAGCGACGTGGCTTGCCGCCGCTTCCTCGTCCTTGTTGCCTAGAATGGATTCGAGTCGGTTGAGGAGCAAGAATCCATTCTTAGGAACCTTGGGGGGACCAGAGACTAGGCTAAGTGTTTTTTTGCTCATTTTTTTGGAAGGCCCTTGCGGAATTTTCACATCATTGCATAGAAATAGGCTGTGCGTCGCAAAAATTTCTGCCCGCTGTCGAAACATGCATGCCTATTGGGCGCCCGGTCGGAATTTTCACAACGGACAGCGCCCTCGAGGCCGGAGCTGCTTTCGAAGCCACCAGAGGGCCTGGGAGCCAAGCGCAATTTGCGCCCGGATGGAGTTTTGACGACGCAGAGGTTAGCTTCCTGAATGCGCTGTGGCATGAGATGCTATTCAAGCGGCTTCAAAATCGAGCGGATGACGTTCGGATTCTTCGCGTAGTCGTCGTGGGCGTGCTCGGGATTCTCGAACAATCCTATCCAATTCCAGGTAGTGGCGTTCTTGACGACATTGTTCACTACGAGGATGCGGCTTGCGGGCGTTGCCTGCCACGTTTGAAAGTCTGCGCCGAGATACCACGTCAGCAGGTCGTTGGGATCGCTCCATGCCACAATCTGCCCGAGAGGTTTTGAGCCGTCCGCAGCCCCTGCGCCTGCGAAAAGCTTTCTCTGAGCGCTCCATGTTTCAAGATCGAGAAACGACTTGGAGTTTACAGCTCCAAGCTTGGCCAGCTCAAGCAGCGGAATTTGGTTGGCGAAGAAATATGCTAGCGAGAGGTGTCCGAGCAGGTAATCGAAGACTTTAGTTCTCTCGGCGTCGTCGGAATTGAATTTCTGGCCGTCCGGGCTGTATTCCGCATGCAGCGCGGAAAACATCAGGAAGCTCCCGAGGCTATGTGAGACGGTGATGAAATGCAGATTTGTGTCAAGAGGCGGCATGGACTTGACACACTTCATGAGAAGCTGGCGAATGCCTTCGACCAGATATCCTTCCAGCGGCCCGACCCCTAGCAAAGCATCGGAAAAACGCCAATCCATGGTGTTGACCTTAGCCCAGCGGTTGAGGAGCACCGCGCGGTTTGGCGTGGCATCCAATGTGTTCAGCTTAAGGTGGGCGGCCGTAAGCCAGTCGTAGGAGTCAAACCGCCCCGTGATGCCTTGGTGCGGCTCCTGCTGGCTGCAGATACTCAAATAGTTGTCGTCTTTCCCGCTGAGTCTGCCGGCGAGATTGGTTTCGTTGGGCATCATGTGTTGGCACTTCACCGCGACAACCATGGGCCACCAGTTGATCTCGTCCAACAGGATGCTCTTGCCGCTCGAAAGCTTGATCAGGTAATGATCGACGAAGGGAGCGGAGGCATGCCATTCTTCTGGCGAACCCCAAATGCGGGTTCCCATATAGGCCAAATCGGGAGACCCGCTGTTGATATCGAAGATGCCTTCGTCGGCATACTCCCGGCTCTGCCACTCGCCGGCTTTCGTAGTGCACTCTTGCTTTAAGTACCTCCTAACGTGCTGACAGATGCTCTGGCGAAGTTCCTGTGAGTCGTTCGGGCCGGTCGCTCCGATCCCATGCATGTAAAGAAGGTGAAGCGGCTCGTTTCCATTGCGCCGAAGTTCGTCGCCTAACGACATGACCTGCGTTTTGCTGGTGGCGGTCGTCTGAGTAGAAGCAGAGAGACTTGAGGGCGTTTGGGCAAGGGCAGGCGTTACCACGAGAAAGAAGAGAAAACGCGCAAAGTACAGACCCGAAGCGGAGGTGCTAGCGCAGTAGGTCATGATGGCCCCCAAGGTGAAGCTATCAATGAATAAGAATTCAAATGGCCGCCCAGCCCGGAAAGACTGGCGAGTTGATCGGTCTTCGAAAATTTCTTCCTAGTATCGCGAAATTCCATCGAACGACGAACTAAAGCACAATTTTCTCTCATTGCTGCTGGTACCGAAATCGCCGGGCACGCCATTCCCATGTTCTCTCCAAGCGATTTTGTGTGATGCTCTTGAGTCCAAGGGGAGACACGCTGCTGCCTAAGCTCGCCGCTCATTCGGCGGCCACGTCAAACGCTGCTAGAGGGCCTCGAAGATTTCGACACTCAACTGTCCTGCGTGCTGAGAGAATGCTGCCGGTGCATCATTCATTGTGAGAAAGAGCGAACCCTTTTGTTGAGTAGCCGCCAGCTCGACGATGCAGAAACTTCCGATTGAAATGGGAACCGGAATCCCAATGGGCGCGACTGGCGCGGTCCCACCAGCGGTCAAAACGGGAGCGGGATTATCCGCTGCGCTGCCACCAATCTTGCAAATCAAGGCGCCGATCAAAGCCGACGGGAGAAGGGGAGGTGCGGCGCTGTTTTGAGACTGTGCGGGATCGCCGTCCGGCCCCAGAATGTTACCCGCACTGAGGGTCCATTTTGAGGCCGGATCTGTGACAATTTTGAGCTTTCTCGGCCCGGCAATATAATCGACCGCTCTCGTCCACAGAGCAGCCGGTCGTGCGAGGACAACTACCCCGCTCGCCAGCGATTGCCAATTCGGTTGTGTAATCATCGAAGCCTCATCTCTGGCCGGGCTGTTTTACGGCCTCGTTTGTCTTTTGCTTTTCCGTCTTCGCGGGATCTTGTGGCGCATTGGCATCGCTCTGCTGAGGCACCACCTTCGGACTGTCGACGATCCCAACCTGCCCTGGCGCCTCAACCAATTGTTTCAACGCAGACTGCGGAACCTCGAACATGGCTTCGCACTTTCCAACGGCTCTAGATGGGCACAGGACTGCGACTACCCGGCTCTGTTTCGCAATGACAGTCGAACCTGTTCCAAGGTCGAACTGCTGGTCAGCGTCGCGCTTGTTCGCGTCATCGTTGGAAAGGACCACAGGAAATATCGTGCTATCGGGAGCGATACGCAGCAATGGACTATCACTGACATCTTCTGGCCTGAGGGGGCTGTCTTTGGGCAGTGCCCGTTTCAAATAGAGGCCGTTGTACAAAACTGCGCCGCCAGAACTCGCGGGGTTGAAATCTGCGGCCGACAGCAGGTGATTCAGCGGCAAAGGGCCGGCCAATGTGCAGGGGGAGGCCCAGCCGGTGGATGCCTTGACACCCCAGTACAGGAAGGCAGCCCAGGCCAACAATGCAATCCAAGCAAATACCCTCATGATTGATCCTTAAACGTCACATTCACGTCGTTTCCGTAGCCCATCCAACCACCCAACAGGCGCCAAAGAAAGACTTCTTCCCGATTGCCGGACGGTTTTCGAATGTGCAAGTCGTCCAGCAGAGCAAAGCGGAAATGATCGACCGAACTCCGCATGAGATCGGCAAAAACGAGGTAATTCTGGCAAGTAGCGAGATAGAGCAATCTCGCGGCGACCGGTCCCAGCGCCGCAACCAGCAAGAACTCTATCGGCGCAGGCTGCACCCACAGGCAATAGGCGGACCAGAAGACAGTGAAGATCACAGTCAAGACAAACAAGCTAACCAGAAAATCGACCTGTATCTTCGAGTCAGAGATTGTGGAATTGAATGAATCTTCTTTCTGCAACTCTCTCTGCAGCCGGGTCCAGAATATGTCCAGATCCATTCCATATCGATCGAGCGCATAACTTCGCATCGTTCGGGTCAAATTGCCGAGCCGTGTGGGCGCCAAAACTCTGAGCCCAGTCGTCTCACCGCGGCCGACATTTGAGACCGTAGGATAGGTGAACTGACGGAGGTTTGTCAGACGGAGTCGTTCAAAACTAAGCCGCTCCCGCGAGTCATTGATGGCGTTCAGTAATTCAACGTGATCCAATGCCAACGACTCGGAAGTCCCAACGCGCAGTTCGTTTGCGAGCGCTTCCACAGCCGGTTTAATAGTTTCCAACGTGTTCACTTGCCCCGTGAGACGCAGCCATCGAACTCGCCAAAGAGCCCGCATTCCATGCTTGTTTTGCCAACGGGCCGACAGCCTGCCAATCCAATTCTGGGGATAGCAGGGGTGGGGATGGGCCATGCCTTGAGCCCTGGCATCACGCAAGTCACTTTTCAATTGATAATGGGCAGCATTAAGTGCTGACGCACCCGGCAAGGGGTCCGTGAATTCCCTCAGGTTTCTTGTATAGCGTTGAATCTTACTATCGATGTCAGCTTGCTGGCGCACCTGACCGGCGTAGAGAATCGGCGCCAGGAATCCCAAATGCCTTCCTTCGAGGAGTTCGAGCAGGAAGCTGCTCAGACCAGACCAAATCATGGAGATGGCGAGGATGGCCAGCAGCCATACGGCGAGTATCCAGGCCAAAGGAGCCGATGCGCCGAATAGCGGACCCGTCGCTGCGGCCCAATTTCCAGCGCGTCCGCCGAGCTTGGCCGCAAGTCCCATCGATGCTCCCAGGAACAGCAGGATGGGCATCACACTGCCGACCACAAGGGATTTAGAGAAGACTTTACCCAGCGAAGTCTGGAGCGACGACAAGAGCGTGCTGAACATAGTCAGTTACCTCGATGAATTACCTTTCCACCGCAATACTCACAGATCGAATCCCCCTTCGAAACTGGGTGAGGAGGCGGTATGCCCTTGTCGTTTTCGCAATACCAATCGTCAGGCTCCGGCTCGACCACGAATTGGAAGAGGTTCGAGCCCGGAGAGAGTGCCGTGGTCCATTGTTCTCCCGAACTTGAGGCAATGGTGAGATTGCCCGCGCCGAATGAAGTCGCCTGAAGGGGATGGGTGCCATCCTCGGATGGAAATTGAATGTGGAGTACCTGGCCCGCGGATGCATTCCCTCCCAGCAGGCTCAAGTTCGCGGTGTCGCTTTGCAGCTTAAGAATCTCGCCTTGCGAGACCTGAATCTTCCTGTCGCTGGTTACTCTCATCTTTCGTACTCCAACGTACAATTCTTGGTGATGGAAGGCCGAGCACCTGCAAACATCGCGATTGAGAATTTGTTTCCGACCATCGGGTCTGTGTTCCAGTCCCAGGTGGTCTGGATGCCCACGACAAACGACATTCGCGTCGCAGAGCGAGTGATGTAAAAAGGCATAGCCAATTCGCTCGAGCGGCCTCTGCCGGTCGGTGCGGTATAGCTGAAGAGAACCCGCGCACCGCTGCTGAGCGCAGCATTCTTGCCGACGATGGGCAATGGCGTAACCTGCAGCGTGGTCCATGATATCCAGGAGTTTTTTGGACTAGGCTTATCGACCATCGCCATCCTGCACTGCTCGGCGGTATATGTGCCCGACACCCTACTCGTGCCATTTTGGGCCTCTCAGAACCAAAGTTGCCCTAGCGCGCTGTTCAACCACGCCGGGCTGAATGGCGAACAGTGGGAAGAACAAGACCCGGCGCTCGAAGATCGATTGCACCTTTGCGAAACTATGCCCTGACAACCGCCTGGGGCCATTTGTGCATGAATACTGACGACTCACGCAGCCTATGCAGAGAGCCAGATTTGTACCGATACGATTGTTTGAGAGCTTTGCAAGTCTTCCGTTAATTGTCAAGAAGAATCTTGCTGATTTTATTGATTCACTAGGACAACTCGGTCATGCGTAGTGGAGATCTGTGAAGGTAACCCTAGCCTGCATATCTCACAGGCGGATTGTCGATTTGGTTGAGTCTGGGTAGAGGAAATAAGTGGAAAGGCCGTCTTTTCTGTGTCATAACTACGTTGTCGAAGCGTGGTTCTGGCTGCGGAAAGGGC
>Ga0302266_10000244_pt1 | contig 56223 bp, 59 predicted proteins | sample III_Bog_E1_2_FD_194559 | JGI IMG/M metagenome (GOLD analysis project Ga0302266, IMG submission 194559) | Peat permafrost microbial communities from Stordalen Mire near Abisko, Sweden - III_Bog_E1_2 | ecosystem: Environmental > Terrestrial > Soil > Wetlands > Peat | place: Sweden: Abisko...
GATACGCTTCGCGCAATATCCGAATCTTCTCTTCCGTCGTGTATCGTTTGCCTTTCATTCGTCTGGTCCTTTCTTGCGTCCCAGACTAACACATCAGGTGGCCCGAAAAAGTGAAGTCACGTCACCTGTCTTCAAAAATTTCGATTCAAAAGACATGGAACGGGTTATCAGTGATAGCTTACCCTCTGGTAGCGGTCTGTATTTCGATCGCGTTATGGATCTGACACGCAGTCTGGAGCCAGACCCGTCGTCAATAATACCGACAGAAGCCCAGATACAGAAGTTCACAGCCTTTTGTAAAAAGAAAGGCATAACTCTCAAATTCAGAGTAGGAACATGATTTGGCCTAACAATTCGCCGAAGCCAATGCCTTGCGCTGGCCGTTCCGCTGTCGCGGTTCACGCCGCGAGTCGGCGGTGGCTCAGTTTTTTTCGTTAGGCAGCTTGGATTCAAGTTGCAAGTGCGACAGAATTGGCGGGTGAAATATCATCAATTAAGCACGGAGGAACGTTATGAGATTGCCACGCTGCGGCGGCAGGGTTTGCGAATGGCAGAGATGGCAAAACATCTTGGCCGCCAGCCTAGCACGTTGTATCGGGAGGTGAAGCGGAATCGCTCCGCCCATGATGGCCGCTATCGCGCCAGCCATTCGGTGGAGAAAGCCAGCGGACGCAAGCGACGATCGCGGCGGAACTGGCTTTATGGGCCGAAGGAGTTTGCGCCGGTTGCAAGCCTGATTCGCCAGCGGTTTAGCCCTGAACAAATTGTGGGACGCCGCCAGCTTGAGGGTCAGGCCGTGATGAGCCACGAGACGATTTACCGTTGGATTTGGCAGGACAAACGGGGTGGCGGAACCTTGTGGAAAAACCTGCGGGGAGCCAGAAAACAGCGACGAAAACGGTATGGCCAATATGACAGCCGTGGGCGACTGGCAGGCAAAAAACCCATTGAACAAAGGCCGGCGGTGGTGGCCAGCCGTGGCCGGATCGGGGATTGGGAGATTGACACGATGCATGGTCGCGGCACGGCCTGTGTGGTGACAGTGGTGGAACGAAAAACCGGGCTTTTAAGAATGGGGCCGATTCCCCGCGCCACCAAGGAACAGACGCTGGCGCGGACGGTTAAACTGCTGTGGCCGGAACGCCAGCGGGTCAAAACCATCACGGCGGACAATGGCACCGAGTTTCATAACTACCGGGAACTGGAAAGCATCTTGGCGACGCAGGTTTATTTTGCGACGCCACACCATGCCTGGGAGCGTGGCACCAACGAGAACACCAATGGTCTGATCCGGCAATATCTACCCAAGGGAACCAACCTCAGCCAAATCACCCAGCAGCAATGCGATCGCATTGCTGAACAGTTAAACAATCGTCCCCGATTACGCCTCGGTTTCAAGACACCCAACGAAGTCTACTACTAACCATTTTGTCGCACTTCAAATGTGAAACTAAAGGGGTTGTAGTTTATTATGAGAGACGGCATAAAAAAGATGATGACCATTTGGCCTAACGGTCGCTGGAGCTAATTCACTTACGCGCATGAAACTCAGACCACATCTTCTCTTCCGTCGTGTATCGTTTGCCTTTCATTCGTCTGGTCCTTTCTTGCGTCCCAGACTAACACATCAGGTGGCCCGAAAAAGTGAAGTCACGTCACAACCGCCTTTGGCGCTGGCCGTTCCGCTATCGCGGTTCACGCCGCGAGTCGGCGGTGGCTCAGCTTTCTATGTTGAGCTAACGAACTATGACGACCTTTCAGAATAGACTGTCGTTTGTGGTGATGATAGTCCTCATTTTTATTGGTGAGAACTTTGCTGGCTGCACTTGGGTTTCTACTGGCCCGCATCTATATATGGATTTGCCTTTTGGCTGGTTACAGCTTCATCGTTACGGAAACTCTTGGCTCATTGAGCACTTTGACTTTCGAATGCTGATTGTTGCAGTATTGAGTTCCGTTTTGCTGACTTGGGTATTTTCTAAAACCTTGCGACACAGGATGACCTAGCAAGTCGCCGCAGCCATTTGCTGGCGCTATTCAGAGCACGCGGCGAGCGAAACGATGAAGGTCGAGCCGCGTCCCACTTCGCTGGGCGTCAGAAGTCCGCTCGATGCGGTCTGATTACTTTTTGCCAAACAAAGAGTCGCAGACTTCGGGAATTGTGAGGCCGCCAAATTTTTAACAAAAGGATTTCCGCAGTTGCCCAAACCGTCCATTTAAGCGAGTATTTTCCCATGAGTGTAGCCGAATTGCCCATCCCGATTGACCGCGAGCGGATTGCGCGTTTCTGCGAGGAGCGCGGCATCCGCAAATTGAGCCTGTTCGGTTCGGTGTTGCGCCATGATTTTGACCCGCAGCAAAGCGACGTGGACGTGCTGGCAGAGTTTGAGCCGGGCGTGTTGAAGCAGGTCGGCTTTCAATATTTCGGTTATGGCAAGGAACTCGCCGCCATCATTGGGCGCAAAGTGGATTTTTGTTCGCGCTTGCACCCGCTGATTTTCAGCCGCGTCAAGGACGAGTTGTTTCCCGTGTATGAGCGCGCATGATGCTGACCTGACGCTTCGGCAGATCATGGAGGTTTGCGACAAAGCCGTTGAGTTGCGCAAGGCCATGACGTGGGAGGAATTTCGCGGTGACTGGCGCAAGCAGATGTTGGGCGAGCGATTGGTGGAAGTCCTGGGCGAAGCCGTCAAACGCCTACCCGATGATTTGCGCCAGCGGCATCCGCAACTGCCTTGGGACAAGATTGCCGGCACACGCGATTATATCGCGCACGGTTACGACAGCGTGGACTACGACGTGATTTGGGGCGTGCTCGATGTCGAAGCGGTCAAATTGAAGGCGTCCGTGCTGGCCATTCTCGCCAAGGAATTTCCCGATTCACCGGCTCGATAAATCACTAACGGGACGCGCGGACTGGAGTGGCGCTATTCAGGGCACGCGGCGAGTGAAACGATGAAGGTCGAGCCGCGTCCCACTTCGCTGGCGACGGTGATTTTGCCCTGATGATCTTCGGCCACGCGCTGGCTGATGGCGAGGCCGAGGCCCGTGCCGTTTTTCTTGGTGGTGAAGAAGGGTTCGAACAACCGCGCCAGATTTTCCGCCGCGATGCCCGGCCCGGTGTCCTGGAAAAAAATCTGCAAGACGGGTTTGCCGTCCGCGCCGGGGGAATTTTCCGTGCGCACCGTCAGTTCGCCATTGCTGCCGATGGCCTCGATGCCGTTCAGCACGAGGTTCATGAACGCCTGTTGCAACTGCGATTCGTCGCCGCGCACGGTGTCGGGGATGGCGCGGTAATCGCGCTTGAGCGCGATGAGGCGTCCGCTCATCTGGTGTTCGAGCAGCCGCAGCGAATGGTCGAGCACATGGTGGACGCGCACGGTGGCCAGCACCGCCGACTTGGGCGAGGAGAGCCGCAGCATTTGCGTGGCGAGCGCGTCAATGCGTTTTAATTCGCGGCGCACCACTTCGGCCATCTCTGCGTCGTCGCCTTTTTCCAGCAGCACCTGGACATAGGTGTTGACGGCCACCAATCCGTTTTTGATTTCGTGCGCGATGCTGGCGGAGACGAGGCCGAGGTTGGCGAGCCGGTCGAGCCGGCGCAGGTTTTCCTGCAAATCATTCCCGGCACTGGCAGAACCCGCTGCGGGGTTGCCGGTTTTGTTTTCGGATTGGCTGGATGACATTTTGTTTGATGGCGCCAACAGCCCGTGCCAAAGCTGATTCAACAACTGCTACACGGCTCACTCTAGACGTTATTGCCCCGCCGACAAACAAAAATTGAAAATGGCTGCATCAATTCCACGAATGTTGTGACTTTTCCCCCCGTTACGATTAGCCTTGTTCCTGCTGATGAAAACCCAATTTGACTCCATCGAAGCCGTCATCGCCGACATCCGCAAAGGCAAAATGGTCATCGTCACCGACGACGAAGACCGCGAAAATGAAGGCGACCTCATTATGTCCGCCCAGCACGTCACGCCCGCCGCGATCAATTTCATGGCCAAGCACGGACGCGGGTTGATCTGCGTGCCGACCACCGGCGAACGGCTCCAGCAGCTCGGCATCGCGCGCATGGTGAAAGAAAACCGCGAAGTGTTCCGCACCGATTTTCAAGTCAGCGTGGACGCGGCCAAAGGCATCGGCAGCGGTATCAGCGCCGCCGACCGCGCAAAGACGATCCAGATCATGGCCTCGCCGACCGCCGTGCCGGACGATCTCGTGCAGCCCGGCCACGTTTTTCCGTTGCGCGCCAAGCCCGGCGGCGTGCTCCAACGCTCCGGCCACACCGAGGCCGCGATTGACCTCGTTACGCTCGCGGGCGCGCGGCCCATCGGCGTCATCTGCGAAATCATGAACGATGACGGCACGATGGCGCGGCTGCCGGCGCTGTTGAAATTTGCGAAGAAGCACAGATTAAAAATCGCCACCATCGCGAGCCTGATTGAATACCGTCGCACGCGCGAAAAGCTGGTTGAAAAAATCGAAGTCGTGAAGATGCCGACCGACTACGGCGATTTCGATTTGCATTTGTATCGTTCCAAAGTGGACGGCCAGCATCATCTCGCGCTCGTGCGCGGGGAAATTTCCGGCGCAAAAAATGTCCTCGTGCGCGTCCACAGCGAATGTCTGACCGGCGATGTGTTTGGCTCGCGCCGCTGCGATTGCGGGCCGCAACTGCATTCCGCCATGCAGCAGGTGGCCGACGCCGGGCGCGGCGTGATTTTGTATATGCGGCAGGAAGGCCGCGGCATCGGCCTTGCGCCGAAGATTCAGGCTTACAAATTGCAGGAGCAAGGCTTGGACACGGTCGAGGCGAATGAAAAACTTGGTTACGGAATGGATTTGCGCGAATACGGACTCGGCGCGCAAATCCTCGTTGACCTGGGCCTGAAAACCATCCGGCTGCTGACGAACAATCCGAAAAAAGTCGTCGGGCTGGAAGGCTACGGCCTGAAGATCACCGAGCAAGTGCCGATTCGCGTGAAACCCAATCCGCACAACGAACGGTATCTGAAAACGAAGCGCGAGAAGCTGGGGCATTTGTTGTGATGAACCTATGAAAGTATTTAGAAAAATTCTTAAAATTGTTGCTGTAATTATTCTTCTTTATGTGGTCACTATTATTTTCTTTTCGCGCGGTTTAACGAAAGGTGGTCCACCATCAACAGGAGGACTGGTTCGTGCAGCTTGCTATCATTATTTGGCATACTCAAAAATTGCTTCGACGAACGGAGAATTTAGATTTGATGCTTCGACTTTTTCTGAATACGCAAAAACTAATTACTGGTTCGCGCAAGTCGGAACTGGATATTACTCAACAATAGGCCTTACAAACGAATCTCGTCTCAATGGAGCAACGAGAAATGTCGAATTATACAATTCGATGCGAGCGATGTTTAACACCAACCAAGATTTTTGGGCTAAAACAAATTTCTTTTTTAATTCTTCAAATCGAGAACCAGTTATAGTGTGCAAGCAACAAGTTAATTATTCCTTTCCTAGATTTTTTCTTGGCTGGAGTTGGTGGGAACACAAATCTGTTTTTGCTGTGGGATATTCCGATGGAACAACAGATGTGATTTCACCGGGAGAATTTCAGAAACTTAATTTGAAAGGTTTCGTGCCGCTTTCGAGTTTGGGAATTGAAGGTTTTCACGCTCGTTTCGACGATAGATCGTTGAAGCCATAAATGATTTTCGTTTATGTTCAACCCATCAAAACCAAAACGGTGCTGGTTTTCACCGCTGACTTTTCATTTGCCCGCCTGCGGTTTTCGCGGATAATCGAGGCTGCAACGATTTCAGATTTTCATGGCCAGACTCGTCGTCATCAACAAGTCGCTCGCCAGCTCCGCGCATGAGCTGGGCGGGAATTGGACGACCATCGGCCGCGCGGACGGCAACGGCTTCCAGATCGTCGAAGGCTCGGTGTCCGGCCGGCATTGCGAGGTGCGCGTGCAGGGCGAGGAATTGCAGGTGCGCGACCTGATCTCCACCAACGGCACGTTCATCGCCGGCCAGAAAATTTCCGAGGGCGTCGTCAAGGCCGGCCAGATTTTGCGGCTCGGCGATGTGGAATTAAAATTTGAAGCGTCGGCGGCGACGCCCGGCACGGCGTTCAATTCAAAAATGCTCGCCACCAATGTCGCCGCCGCCAAGGCTGCGCCCGCACCCACGTCCGCACCGCCACCGATGGTTCCCGCCAAGGAGCCGGTCGCAGTGGTGGCGGATGGCGCGGCGGAGAAAAAATTCCAGGTGCTGTTCGTGGACGACAGCATGGCGTTTCTGGAATTATTCGGCGGCCTGTGCGCGGAATTTTCCAAAGGCAGCTGGCTCATTCACACCGCGACGTCCGCCGACCGCGCGCTGGCGGTTTTGGCGGAGCATTCGATGGACCTCGTGGTGCTGGACATCGGCATGCCGTTGCTCGACGGATTGCAATTGCTCGGCCTCATCAACCGCCGTTATCCCGGCCTCAAGATCGCCGTGATGACCGGCAATGCCACGGAAGGCAAGCGCGCCGACGCGCTGGCGAACGGCGCGGAATTATTTTTGGAAAAGCCCGTGACTGCCGACGGCATCAGGGGCGTGTTTAATGTGTTGAGCGATTTGATCGCCTGGCATCGCGAAGGTTTCACCGGCGCGCTGCGGCACGTCGGTCTGACGGAAGTCATCCAGATGGAATGCAACGGCCGCCATTCGTCCATCCTCGAAATCCGCAACAACGAATTGCGCGGGCAGATTTTCATCGAAGCCGGCGTCATCACGCACGCCGCCGTCGGCGCGCTTGCGGGCGAACAGGCGTTTTACCGGCTGCTGTCGCTGCGCGGCGGGGAGTTTCAGGTGAAACCGTTCAAAGCGCCGCCGCAGCGCACCATCGAGAGTCGCTGGGAATTTTTGCTGATGGACGCCGCGCGCGCGTCCGACGAGGAAACCGGCATGGTCAAAAAATCGGATGTTGCCGTCACCGCGACGGCGGCAGACGCGAAGAAATAATTTTCCATGCTGCAAAAAGTCCACGCCAAAAAAATTTCCGCGCGCGGCGGCAATTTTGCCATTGTCGCTTCAAAATATAATTCCCGGTTTGTAGACGCGATGCTGCGCGCGGCGAAAAAAGAGATTCTCCGCGCCGGCGGAAAAATTGAAATCGTCCGCGTGCCGGGCGCGTATGAAATCCCCGTAGTCGCCGCGAAACTGGCGCGCGCGCAAAAATTTTCCGCCATCCTCTGCCTCGGCGTCATTTTGCGCGGCGCGACGACGCACGCGCAACATATTGGCGAGGCGGTGAGCAACGCGCTGGTGCAGATCCAAATCCAGCACGAAGTGCCGGTCATCCACGAAGTGCTGTTGTTGGAAAACGTACGGCAGGCGGAAGAACGCTGTTTGAGCCGCACGCACAATCGCGGCACGGAGGCGGCGCAGACCGCGCTGGAAATGGCGCGGTTGATGACGACCTTGTGAAATTTTTCACAAAGTCGCTTGCAGCGTCCGCGCGCCGGTGCTAATTTCAACCCGCTGCTAAAAATATGAAAAAACTGCTTTTATTGCTTTCACTCGGAATTTTTTCCGCGTTGCAACCCGCCCGCGCGGGTGACATCACCGGCGTCATCACCTTGAAAGGCGTGCCGCCCGCCGAAAAGGACATCACGCCGCTGAAAGACGACGCCACGTGCGGCGCGTTGTATGACACGATGCCCACGACGCATTTTTACGTCGTCAGTCCGCAAGGCGAGCTGGCCGATGTCGTGGTTTCGTTGAAAGACGTCACCGGCAAATCCACCGGCGCGAGCGCGCCGCCCGCCGTGCTGGATCAAAAAGGCTGCGTTTATTTGCCGAGCATTCTGGCGATCCAGACCGGGCAAAAATTGATCGTGAAAAATTCCGATCCGTGCGTGCACAACGTCCACACCTCGCCCACGGCCAATCCTGAAGTCAACGAAGTGCAGATGCCCGGCGGCGCGGATTTGACATTCACGTTTGACAAGCCGGAGCCGTTCCTGAAATTCCGCTGCGACGTGCATCCGTGGATGTTCGCGTGGGTCACGGTTGTGGACAGTCCGTATTTCGCCGTCACCGGCAAGGATGGCAAGTTCACCATCAAGAATGTCCCGCCCGGCAAATACACGCTCGAAGCCGCGCACCGCAAACTCGGCGCGCAGACCGCCAACATCGAAGTCACCGACAGCGGCGCGACGCAAAATTTCACCTTTGAAGTAAAATAATTTTGCTTCCGCGACCGACCGCTGCGCGGACAAAACGCAGCGGTCGCTCTTTTTGAAACTTGAACAATAAATACAATCCCGCGCTGTTCTGGTTCGCCATGCTGAATGCCGTCGCCACGTTTCTGCTCATCGGCCTCGGCGGTTTGGTGACGAGCCACGAAGCGGGAATGTCCGTGCCGGACTGGCCGACGAGCTACGGCTACAATATGTTCGCACTGCCGATCAAATTCTGGACCGGCGGCGCGTTTTTTGAGCACACGCACCGGCTGCTCGCGTCAGTCGTCGGGTTTTTGACAACGATTTTGGCAGTCTGGCTGTGCCTCAAAGAACCGCGAAAATGGATGGCTTGGCTTGGCATTGCCGCGTTTTTGCTGGTTGTCGCGCAAGGAATTCTCGGCGGTATGCGCGTGCGTTTGCAGATGGCCAGTCTCGGAATTTTTCACGGCGCGGTCGCGCAAACTTTTCTTGTCCTTGTCTGTGCCATCGCCTTGTTCACAAGCCGCTGGTGGCAGAATTCGGAAACGGAAAAACAAATTCCCGTTCCGCGCGGACTGCGGAAACATATTCTTTACGTCACGATTCTGATTTTCATCCAGTTGCTCATCGCCGCGACGATGCGCCATCAGCACGCCGGTCTGGCGATTTCCGATTTCCCGCTCGCGCATGGAAAAATCTGGCCGGACACCAGCGCCGCCGCCATCGCCAGTTACAACGCGCAGCGCATCGAGGTGAACGGCGAAAATCCCATCACGGCGTTTCAAGTGAACCTGCAAATGATCCATCGCCTCGTCGCCTACACAATTTTTCTCGGCGTCGCGGCGGCGGCATTTTTGTCGTTAAAAAAACTGGGCGGACGCGACGCACTGGCGAAGTTCGCCTTTTTCTGGCTCGCGCTGCTCACGCTGCAAATCGTTTTGGGCGCAGCCACGATTTGGACGAACAAGGCGGCGGACATCGCGACACTGCACGTCATGGTCGGCGCGCTGGCGTTGCTGACCGGCGCGTTGTGGTGGCTCGTGGCCGCGCGCCGGACGCGGCTGGCGGCCTGAATTATCACCGATTTAATTTTAATTTAATAAATGTCCCGACTAATTTCATGGCAAACAGCATTGACAGATTTTGCCGACGCATGACAAAATAGGATGAATTAGGCGAGGTTTTACCAAGTCACTTTACCAGAATAATGAAATCATCGGCGGAAGCATTGAGTTCAACGGCGGCTTTGGAAAAAAGCTGGGCGGCGGTCTTTGCGGATCTCGTCAAGGCGCGGCTGACCGCGCTCGTGCTGCTCACGACGTTTGTCGGTTTTTACCTTGGCGAACGCGATTCGGTGAATTACCTGCTGATGTTTCACGCGCTGTTCGGCACGGCGCTGGTCGCGTCCGGCGCGTCGGCGTTGAACCAATTTCTGGAACGCGAATACGACGCCAAGATGCGCCGCACCGCGAGCCGTCCGTTGCCATCGGGACGTTTGCAGCCGGCGACCGTCGCGATTTTCGGCGGCGCGTGTTCCGTCATCGGCCTGACTTATCTCGCGGTGCTGGTGAATCCGCTGACAAGCGTCGTCGGCGCGGTGACGAGCATCAGCTACCTTTTCATTTACACGCCGCTCAAACGCATGACGTGGTTGAACACTTTGGTCGGCGCGATACCCGGCGCCTTGCCACCGTTGATGGGCTGGACGGCCGCGCGCAACGAATTCAGCGGCGAAGGTTGGGCGCTGTTCGCGATCCTCGCATTTTGGCAAATCCCGCATTTCATGGCCATCGCGTGGTTGTATCGTGATGAATACGCCAAGGCCGGTTTCGTGATGCTGCCGAACATTGACGCGACCGGCAGCCGCACCGCGCAGCAATCCGTGAGCAACACCATCGCGCTTCTGCTCGCCAGTTTGTGTCCGTTTGCGTTCGGTTTGAACGGAAAAATTTATCTCGTCGCCGCGCTGGTTTTGGGTGCTGGCTATTTCTGGTGCGCCGTGCGTTTCGCGCGCCAACTGACGGCGGCGCGCGCCAAACAATTATTTCTGGCCTCGATCATTTATCTGCCGCTGCTCATCGCCGCGCTGGTCGGCAACAAATTAAAATAAAAAATTTATGCTGTCAGACATCCAACAATTTCCGCCGTTCCGCGAACCGCAACCCGCGCATGACGGCCACGGCCACGCCGAACATCACGAACCCGGTTTCTGGAGCAAATACATTTTCTCCACCGACCACAAGGTTATCGGCATCCAATACGGCTTCACGTCGCTGTGCTTCCTGCTGTTCGGATTTTCCCTGATGCTGCTCATGCGCTGGCAGATAGCGCATCCGGGCGTGCCGGTGCCGGTGATCGGGCCGCTGCTCGCAAAATTTCTCGGCCAGCCGGCGGCGGGCGGCATCATTTCGCCGGAACTTTACAATTCCTTTGGCGCGATGCACGGGACGATCATGGTGTTCCTCGGCGTCGTGCCGCTCGCGTTCGCCGCGTTCGGCAATTACGTCGTGCCGCTGATGATCGGCGCGCCGGATATGTGTTTTCCACGCGTCAACATGGCGAGCTTTCACGCCTATTTCCTCGGCGGCGTCGTGATGGTCGTGAGCTTTTTCATTCCCGGCGGCGCGGCGCAGGCGGGCTGGACTTCCTATTCGCCGCTCGCGACGACGATTCCCACCGACGGCCAGGCGTTCTGGCTGATCGGTATGGTGCTGCTCATCACGTCGTCATTGCTTGGCGCGGTCAATTTCATCGCGACAATAATTCAACTGCGCGCGCCCGGCATGACGTGGATGCGCCTGCCGTGGTTCGTCTGGGCGCAATTCGTCACGGCGTTCATTTTGCTCCTCGCCTTTCCGCCGCTTGAAGCCGCCGGAGTTTTGCAATTAATGGACAACCTCGCGCATACCAGTTTCTTTCTGCCGACGGGACTTGCGGTTGGCGGACAATTGGCCGATCGCAGCGGTGGCGGCAGTCCATTGTTGTGGCAACATCTGTTTTGGTTTCTCGGCCATCCTGAAGTTTACGTTTTGATTTTGCCGGCGATGGGCATTGTTGTCGAAGTCATCGCGAACAACACGCGCAAGCCGATTTGGGGCTACAAATCACTCGTGTATTCGGTGCTGTTCGTGGGCTTTCTGTCCTTCATCGTTTGGGCGCATCATATGTATCTGACCGGCATGGGACAAAAAATCGCGACGTTCTTCCAAGCGACGACGATGATCATTTCCATTCCGTCAGTGATTATTTTGACGTGCATGTTCCTCTCGCTTTGGGGCGGTTCCATCCGCATCAACACGCCGATGCTGTTCGCGCTCGGTTTTTTGCCGATGTTCGGCATCGGTGGTTTGACCGGACTGCCGCTCGGCCTCGCTGCGTGCGATTTGCTGCTGCATGACACCTATTACATCATCGCGCATTTCCATTATGTCGTCGCGCCAGGGACAATTTTTGCACTCTTCGCCGGCGTCTATTTTTGGTATCCAAAAATCACCGGGCGAAAAATGAACGAGTTTTGGGGCCGCGTGCATTTCTGGTGCTCGCTCGCGTTCATGAACATCGTTTTCATGCCCATGTTTTTGCAGGGCATCAAGGGTATGTTGCGCCGCATGAGCGACGGTGCGGTAAACTATTCCGCCGCGCGCGTGCCCGGGGTCATTGACGCGCTGCCCGGAAACATCATGCAGTTGAACGGCGTGATCTTGTGGGCGGCGGTCTGTTTGGGCATCGCGCAAATTCCGTTCATCATCAATCTGTTTTGGAGCATCAACCACGGCGAAAAAGTCGGCGACAATCCGTGGCGCGCGACCACGCTCGACTGGCAGACGCCCACGCCGCCGCCGCACGGAAATTTTACCGAAGAGCAGGTCATCGAACGCGGCCCTTACGAATACAGCGTGCCCGGCGCGGCGGAAGATTTCACGCCGCAGGGCGGCCCCGCGAAAAATCCAACCACTCACGCACCCGCGCACCACTGAAATTTTTTCATGGACATACCCTATACAGTTGAAAGTCGGCCGGACACCGGCCTTTACAACGCCAAGCTCGGCATCTGGCTGTTCCTCGCGTCCGAGGTGATGCTTTTCGGCGGACTTTTTTCCGCCTACGTTTTGCTACGCGTTGGCGCCGCACCCGGTATGTGGCCGCACGGCTGGCTCAACGTCACGCTGGGCACCATCAACACGCTGCTGCTCGCGCTCTCGGCCATCACCACGCTGCTCGCGTGGGCGGCGTGCAAGGTGCGCGATTTCACCAAGTTCAGGATTTTCCACGCCTGCACCATTCTGCTGGCGCTGTCGTTCCTCACCATCAAAAGTTTTGAATACCACGACAAATTGATCCACTACGAAATCGTTTTGAACAACGGCACGTTTGCCGACGGCCATCTCGTCGAGAAATCCGCCGACTTCGACCTCGCGAAAAAAACCGGCACGATCACGCTGCACGGCCGCATTGTTGACGACGAAAAGGAACTGATGGATTTGCGCACGCCCGAGGCGCGGGCGGCGAAGCTGGGTGAAGTCACCGTGGCGGCGGCCGACATCGTTAAGATGGGCAACTACGGCCCGCGCCACAACACTTTCACCGCGATTTATTTCACCATGACCGGCCTGCACGCGCTGCACATTCTCGGCGGCACGATTGTGATTTTTTATATGTGGGCGTTTGGTGGCGCAATGTGGAAGACCGATCCCGAACGTTTTACCAACCGCATTGAGGTCTCTGGCCTGTTCTGGCATTTCGTGGACTTGGTCTGGATTTTTCTGTTCCCCGTGCTTTATTTGACCTGAAGATTTTATGAGCGAATCCGAAAAACCCGTCAGTTTGAACAGCTACGTCCGTCTCTGCGGCGTGGTGTTTGTCATCGTGCTCTGCACCACGTCGGCGATGATCGCCACATCGTTTGCGCACCTCGGCGACGGCTGGACGCTGAAAGTCGCGCTCATCCTCGCCATCGCCGTCGTGAACGCCTTTCTCGTCGCCGGCTACCTTATGCATTTGCTGTCCGAGAAAAAACTCATCTACGGCGTGCTGATTTTCACCGTCCTCTTTTTCATCGGCCTGATGGGGCTGACGATGTGGGCCATGAGCGATTTTCCGACCGGCACGGCCGTCCGCTAAAAATAAAATGTCGCTGAAAGCCTTCCATCTGATTTTTGTGACGCTGCTGACCACGCTGTCGTTTGGCTGCGCGGCGTGGGCGTTTCAGTCCGGCAGCGTGTTCTGGGGCGTGGCGGCTATCGCCGCCGGCATTTTCGTGATCGTTTATGGTATTTATTTTTTGAAGAAACTTAAAAAGATCAGCTATCTGTGAAGTCGTTCCGCAAAATTTTATTTTTCATGCTCGTCGCGTTTTCGCCGGCGAAAATGTTCGCCTGCGCCGCGTGTGGCAGCAGCAACAGCCAGATCAACTCGCCGCTTGTGGACGGGATGAATCTGGGCATCCTCACGCTGCTCGTCGTCCTTGGCACCGTGCTCGCCGCCGCGCTGACGCTCTTGATTTATTTTATCCGCAAAAGCGAGGCGCTTAACGCCGCCGCTGAAAAACAAAATTCACCCGAAGCCACCAAAGCATGAACAACTTCAAAGACTGGTTTGCCCATAACGTTCTCGGGTTGCCCGAACTCGCCTCGTCCACCGGCCAGGCCGTGGACGACCTCATTGTTTATACGCACTGGCTGATGCTTGTGTTGTTCGTCGGCTGGATCGCTTATTTCGGTTACGTCCTGTTCCGTTTCAACAACTCGCGCACTAAGAAAGCCGACTACGAAGGTTCCAAAAGCAAAATTCCCAGCTACGTCGAATACGCCATCGTTGCCATTGAGGCCATTTTGCTGCTGGGCATCGCCATCCCGCTCTGGGGAAAAAATGTCAGCCATTTTCCCTCGCCGGAAGAATCCACCGTCATCCAGATCGTCGCGCAGCAATTCGCGTGGAACGTGCGCTACCCCGGCCCCGACGGAAAATTTGGCCGGCAGGACATGAAACTCGTCGCCGACAACAATGTCTTTGGTGTTGACCCCACCGATCCGGCCGGCAAGGACGACATCCAGTTGCTTAATGACATCCATGTACCGGTGAACAAGCCCGTGCTGATTTATTTGAGTTCCAAGGATGTGATCCATTCGCTCAAGCTCGTCGCCATGCGCGTCACACAGGATGCGATTCCCGGCCTGCGTATTCCGCTCACGTTCACTCCGACCAAGATCGGCCGCTATCAGATCGAGTGCGCGCAGCTTTGCGGCGGCGGCCACGCTTCGATGGCGGGCGGCTTCGTCACCGTGCAAAGTCCGGAAGATTATGCCGCGTGGCTGAAGTCGAAGGGCCCGGCACCCGCTCCCGTTAGCTTTGAATAACTCCGTCGCGTCATGACGGAAAACATTCAGCGACCGCCACGCACCGTCTGGGTCGGTTTCGGTTTTGTCACCGGCCTGCTCGGGCTCGCCGTGCTGGTTTCGTTTTTGCAGATCAACCACAGCCGCCATCTGCTGCAACTCCCGGTCATTGGTTCCGTCGCCGATTTTACTTTGACCAATCAGGACAGCCAGATGGTGACGCTCGCTGATTTTACGAATCACGTTTGGGTTGCCGACATCATTTTCACGCGCTGCGCCGGCCCGTGTCCGCGCATGACCGGCCAGATGAAAATGCTACAAAATTTTCTACCATCCGAAAGTGCCACCAAACTCGTCACGCTCACCACCGACCCGGAATTTGACTCGCCCGCCGTGCTGAAAAGATACGGCCAGCGTTTCGACGCCGATTTCAGCCGCTGGACGTTTCTTACCGGCACGAAAAGCGGAATCGCCGCGCTCGCCAGCGGCAGTTTGAAATTGAGTGCCGTGCCCGTGAAACTGGAAGACCAGAAAAGTGTCGCCGACCTGTTCATCCACACCACGATTTTTGTCATCGTGGATAAACACGCGCAACTGCGAGGGTTTTTCGAGACCGGCGGCGACGGCGTGGACTGGACTAATTCCGTCCAGCCGCGCATTCTTGAATCTGTCCGCCTGCTGGAAAACGAACCATGACCATCCACGATCTGCCCGCCGTCAACGCCACGCTCAATGCCTTGAGCGCAATTTTTCTCACCGCCGGATTTATTTTCATCAAGCGTGGAAATAAAATTGCGCATCGCAACTGCATGATCTCGGCGTTCGTCACCTCAATCATTTTTTTAATCTGCTATATCGTCTATCACAGCTATCGCTTTTATGTGTTGCACATCGGGCCGACAAAATTTGTGAATCCAGAATGGTTTAAGCCGATTTACCTGACGATTTTGATTACGCACACCATTCTCGCCATCACCATTGTGCCGTTGATTTTGATCACGCTCTGGCGTGCCAAAAAAGAACGGTTTGAGCAGCACAAAAAAATCGCCCGCTGGACCTGGCCATTGTGGATGTATGTGTCCGTGACCGGCGTGATTGTTTACTGGCTGCTCTACATAAAATTTCCGCAACATTAAGAACGCATGAGCGAATGCGTCAACGTCACCATCCACGCCAGCCAGTTTCCGGAAAACGTGCGGCGCGATCTGCTTGCCTCGTTGCGCACGCGGAAGGTAAATCACAAATTTCACTACGACAGCTTCAAGCAGACCCAAAAGTGGCTCGCGTTGCACGAGGCGCATTCACCCGCGCGCTACGATGAAGATTGCCTGACGACTTATGACCAAGCCTTCGCTGCCGCCGCCAAAAAAATTAAATCCAAATCCGTTCACGTCATCGGTCTCGGCTGTGGCGGCGGCCAAAAAGACGAGCAGCTATTGGGTTTTCTGAAGGCGCGCGGCAAGGAAATTTTTTACACGCCGTGCGATGTCAGCACCGCGATGGTGCTCGTCGCGCGCCAAAATGCGCTAAAAATCCTGCCGGACAAAAATTGTTTTCCCTTCGTCTGCGATCTCGCAACGGCGGACTATCTGCAAAAATCTCTCGTCACGCGTCACGCGTCACTCGTCACTTTTTTTGGCATGATCCCGAATTTTGCGCCGCAGGAAATTTTGCCCAAGCTCGCGTCGCTCGTGCGCCCGCAGGACTGGCTGCTGTTCAGTGCGAACCTTGCGCCCGGAAAAAATTACGCTGCTGGCGTGAAAAAAGTCCTGCCGCAATACGACAACCTTTTGACGCACGACTGGCTGCTGACGTTTTTGACCGATCTTGGCGTCGCGCGCGGCGACGGCAAGTTGCAATTTAGAATCAAAGACGATGCTGCGAACGGACTGAAACGGATCGTGGCGGATTTTCATTTCGCGCGCCCGGTTCGCGTTAAAATTGAAAGCGAGACGTTTGAATTTCGCGCGGGCGAAAGCATCCAGTTGTTTTTTTCCTACCGCTACACGCCGCCGCGCGTCCGCAAAATTCTTTCACGTTATGGTTTGGAGGTGCGTAAAGAGTGGATTTCCAATTCCGGCGAAGAGGGCGTTTTTCTTTGCCGCCAAAAATGGTAGGGCGGCGTTGCTGCGCCTCCCAAATAAAAGGCTGACCGGCAGGTCAGCCCTACCAAGCTTTCAGTGTGTCCAGCACGGCCTTGATGCGCGGGACTTCGTGCGTGCGGAACAAATCGGTTTTGCCCAACGCGGCGAGCACGGCGAAGAACGGTTCGGCGCAACGCACTTCCTCGCCGAAAAATTCAAATGCGTGCGGCAGCGCGTGACAGACCGGAAAACCGAGGTCGCGCAGGCGGAACGTGTTCAGGAAAATATTCATCTGATGTCGGACGCGAACCGAACTATCCTGCAAATTTTTGTAGTAAAAGCCGAGGCCGGGATCGAGGAAGATTTTTTTCACGCCGTTGCGGTGGGCGATTTCAATCTGCCGCGCAAAAAATTCGCGCAGCATCGGAATGGGATCGGCGGACAAATCGAAGTCGCTGACCTTGCGGACATTTTTTCCGGCGACGTAACAGATGATCACGGCGGCATCGTGCGCGGCGACCATTTTGAAAATTTCTCCGGAAGCCGCCGTGCCGGTGAGGTTCAAAATGTTCGCGCCAGCTTCGAGCGTCGCGCGCGCGACTTTGGGCGAATAGGTTTCAACCGAGACCAGAATATTTTCCGCGCGCAACTTTTTGATGACGGGAATCAATTTCGATTTCTGCGCCGCGTCGTCCACGCGCGCGGCGTGCGCGAGCGTAGATTCTGCGCCGACATCAATCACGTCCGCGCCCTGCGCTGCGAGGGTTTTTCCGCGCGTAACCGCTGATTCCGCAGATAAACAGACGCTTTCGCGATACCATGAGTCGGCGGACAAATTCACGACGCCCATGACGGCGGGTTGTGAATTGAAATTAAACTTTCGTCTGCTGATGGAGAATTCCGCCACGCGCGTGGACGCGGCGGAGCGGTTTTTTTCAAAGAGTCCGGCGAGTTGTTCGAGCGACAGCATCGCGGAATCGTAAGCGGGAATTAAAATTTCGCAAACAGATTGGCGGTGAAAAATATTTTGCGCAACGGGCCGATGGCGTTAGATTCCAGTCATGAATGGTCGCAGAAATTTTGGGAATCTATTTTTTACCGGTGTGACTTTGGCTTTGCTTCTCATCGCCGGTTGCGAAGGGCCGTCGACGATGAACGAGTCCACGGCGAACGTGAAGCACATCACGCAAGGCGAGTTTGCGGATGAAGTTACGCGCGCCACGGGGCCGGTGGTGGTGGATTTTTACGCGACATGGTGCGGCCTGTGCCGCGAGCTGGCGCCGATGCTGGATGCGGCAGCAGGTTCGTTCAGCGGAAAGATTAAATTTTTCAAGGTAAACGTGGACGAGTCGCCGGGGCTGGCGCAGAATTTTCAAATCGAGGCGATGCCGACGGTGCTGTTTTTCAAGGACGGGAAACTGGCCGCCCGCATGGTAGGTTTGGCGACGGAAGCAGATTTAAAACTCAAATTAGATTTGCTTGCCGGCGCAAAATGATTGGTCAGTGGCCTTGTAAAAACGTGTCCGCCAGCGAACCTTTTTCCGACTGGATCACCGTGCCGGATGCGATGTGGTGCCGCGTGAACCAGCCTTCCTTGGTTTCCAAGACAAACTGGATGTCGTCGCGCGCGGCAACGACGCCGTTGGTGTCATTTTTTTCGAGGTGGTGGATTTCGCGGATGACGCCGTCCGGGGTGATGTAGGCGGCGGAGATGGATTCGGGACAGTTTTTCATCCAGAAATTCGCGCGCTGCGGCTGCGGCAGGACGAAGAGCATCGCGTCGGTTTCCTGGATGTTGGTGCGGAACATCATGCCGGTCATTTCTTCTTCCTCGGTCAGCGCGAGTTCGGCCTCGAATGTCTCCGCGCCGAGGTAAATTTTCATCGTCGGCAATTTCGGCTGCGCGTGCGTGGGCAGCAAATCGTCCAGCGAAGGCGGCGGATTGAGCGTGGTCGATGAATCCGGTTTGCTGCAGCCGGCGAGCAGCGCCACGGCCAGCGACAGTGCGAATAAATTCAAAATTTTCACGCCGCCAATCTGCCGGATGACGGTGTGTTTTTCAATCTCGGTTCGCCGCGACCGCAATTCACCGACAAGAAACCGCAAGCGTCCGCCAACCGCCGCACTTGCCCGGAAGCCGCCGTTAAATTAAATTTTTACTTCTGTGAAGGAAATGGCCACATCGCCAAAAATCGCCAAAGGTAGTTGCGCCGGGGCGGAAGTCTGTCCGTTGAGCCGCGTGCCGGTCGGCGCGACGGTCTGCGTGCAGTCGTTCGCCGCGTCGCCGGAAATCTGCGCACAGCTCCGCGCGCTCGGCCTTTGCGAAAAACAGGAAGTGAAACTTTTGAGCCGCGAGGGAAATTTTCTTTGCGAAGTCTGCGACGCAAAACTCGACCTGAACGCGGAACTGGCCGAGGCGATTTTGGTTGAGCCGCAATCGCGGTTGGAAAATTTGATTGCCAGTGATTCGACCAAGCCCAAGAGTCCGGCGCGGACGGCGTTTCGCATTGCGCTGCTCGTTTGCGCGCTGGTCATCGTCGCCGTATTGGTCTGGCAAGGCGTCACCGCGCAGGGCAATCCGGATCCGACCGCACCGCACACGAGTCCGACCGCGGCGGTGCTGGACATCGCCGTGCTGGTTTTCCGCGAAGGTCTGGAATCCATCCTAGTGTTGGCCGCGATCGTCGCCAGCATGAGGGGCGAGCGCGAATCGCAGCGGCGTCCTATCATCATCGGCGCGGCGGGCGCGGGCGTTGGAACTCTGATAACATGGTTTGTCGCCGTCGGCATCGTCAGCAATCTTGGCACGAGCGTTTCAGCATTGAATTTACAGGCGGCCACCGGCTTGCTCGCCGTCGTGGTTCTGCTCGTGGTGATGAACTGGTTTTTTCACAAGGTTTATTGGGGCGGCTGGATTGCGATGCACAACCGCAACAAAAAAAACCTGTTGAACCGCGCGAGCGAATCGGAAATCTCAAAACGGCGGTTGATGTGGGGTTTGGTGCTGCTCGGCTTTGCTTCGCTTTACCGGGAAGGTTTTGAAGTCGTGCTGTTCCTGCAAACGTATTATCTGCAGATGGGCGGGAAAACGGTTTTGACCGGCGCGCTGTTTGGACTTTTCTTCACGGCCATCGTCGCGGTGCTGACGTTTGTGGCGCATCGCAAGCTGCCGTATCGCAAAATGCTGGTCGCCACCGGCGTCATGCTGGGTTTTGTCTTGCTGGTGATGGTCGGCGAGCAGGCGTTTGAGATGCAACAGGCCGGCTGGATTCGCACGACGCAGATTGATTCGCTGGCCAAAATAATTCCGCCGTGGGCGGGCGTCTGGTTCTCCGTTTTCCCGACGGTGCAGACTTTGGTGGCGCAGGCGCTCGCAGCGGTGCTCGTCATCGGCTCTTATTTCGCGGCGCGTCTGCAAACCGCCAAGTTGAGCGAAGAAGAAGAAATGGCTTTCCAAAAAAATTGACCGGCGGCGCGATTTCTCCCGCAAGCGTCGTGGATAGCTACCGCATTGGTAACTGTGGTTGATTCCGACGACCTGTTAGTCGCTGAGGGACGCTTATGCTTTCTGAATGCAGAAACGGTAAAAATCCTGCTTTAAATAAAGCCATCAATAATAAGCGTGCGCGCCGCGTAGACGGTAATTCGGGCATAGAAACGCCCTTTGTGCGCCCACAGGCCACAAATTGGGCGCTTGCGTTAGTCGCAGACCTTCGTGTATGTTGCGTGGCGATGTTGACCAATGCTAACAACTTTGTGCGGTTTGAGACGCTTGCTTTCCATGTCAGTGGCTTGCATGTCCAATTTGTAGCACAGAGTCAATCTAGCACTAGCGGAAACGCAGAAAGTGCTTGTAAATAAAGGTTGCCCACGTGGCGGAATTGGCAGACGCGCTAGATTCAGGTTCTAGTGAGTAAAATCATACAGGTTCAAGTCCTGTCGTGGGCACCACTTTTATAAGGGAAATCAAGGATGATGCGGTAACTTGCACAGAGTAAGGCGCGAAGTCCTGACCATTGGCGGGTTTATTCAAAAATATTTTTTGGCAGAGGTGATTCCGATGGCTCTGGTTTTTGCGTGCGGAGAACTTTTACCTCGTCCGGTGTCACCACCAGTCCTGAATTACCGAATGAATTATAGACGAACGTCAGAACATTCGCGATATCCTGGTCGCCAAGCGGGAACGCAGGCATACTGTTGTTGAATTTCATTCCGTTCACCACCACTTCTCCCTGCCGGCCATGAATCACGATTTGTATTGCCCGGTTCTTGTCGGCATTCAAAAAGTCTGATCCGGCCAAAGGCGGAAACATATTAGGCCGCCCCAGTCCCGTCGGCTGGTGGCACGCCGCGCAGATGGAAGTGAACAGCCGCCGGCCAAGTTCAATCCGCTCGGCTTTCGATTTTGGGCCATCTGGTGGCAGTTCAACGCCACGAAGGCCGCCGCCGTCCACCCAATTTTTGATTGTCAGACGTTGCTCATCGGTGAGGGCCAGAGATTCAGGGCTGTTGGCAATCGGCATGGCCTCTTTGTAATACGATCCTTTCCAACTATCCCACACGCGCCTTCTGATCTCCCAACGGTCTGAATATGCTGTTTTATAGTCCAGCCAGTTGTAGACAAATCGTGATTGCTGGTTGTGGCAACTAGAGCAGTTACCCATGAAGATCGGCTGTATGTCGCGAAGATAAGTGGGACTGTCATTAGTCGCTCCTGAAGTTGTAACTTTACTTTGATGCACCGTGCTTCTGGATGTCGTCGCAGATGTGTCCTGTGCTAAAGCTTTTGTAAAAATCATGCACCCGAGTGCGGCTACGAAAAATGGCCAAATAAATCGCACTCGCCGCTGCTGATTCAGGAATAAGAATGTAGGCATAACTGCTTTCTTTGTTTTAATAATCAATCTCAACTTTCATTGGTGTCTTAAAATCCAAGGGATAACTGCAAAATAAGTTGATTGGAAGGTTGGGTGGGATCGGTGCTATGAAGAAACTCATAGTCACCTTCAAAGAGCAGGGTGCTCGTGAAATAGTAGACATAGCCAGCAGTATAACGCTCGGCTGAAGTTCCAAGTCCGTCGTGCAGAGAGTCGTAGCGGCCCACGAGTTCTAGATTATTGATTAACGGCAGCTCCAAATTCAACCCGGCCAGTTTGTAGCCAGCCTGCGCATACCAACCTTGCTGACGGATGAGACCAAGGTCGTCGCTTCCGTAACGGCTAATAATATACTCTCCCTTCGCCTCAAAATTTGCGCCCAAATGAAAGGCCGCATCCAACACCCCCGCCGACCAAAGGTGGGTTCCGGCGTCATCCCATTCACCCGATTGCCCGGAGATGCCAAGTTCCAGATCGTAATGGGGTTTGAATGGCATAAATAATCCCAAGCGCGCACCGCCGGATGGGTGGCCATGCAGATTCGCCACCACGCCGTCGGATCTGAGACCCACGTTTCCACCCAAATCCAGCGCGTCAGCATTTCCGGTTCCGTCCGCCGAACCTGGCCCGTTCACTCCATACACCGAATAGTTGATGAATTTGCCCGCGTCACCCAGCGGAATTGCGCCGAGCAACTCGGCACCGACTCCGCTGCCGGGAATAAGCGCATCCACCGCCAGCGGATCATCAGGAATCTTGTTCAACCATCCCGCGCCCCGCTGGCTATAGGTTCCGAGCGGTAGCAACAAGTCGCCCACGGCCAACGTCACATAATCATTCATGACATAATCCAACTGTGCAAAACTCAAATCAAAGCTGGTTGAATAACCGCTGCTTGAGGGCGCGTTATTCTGAATGGTGGTATCAAAGCCGGCCTCGAACAAAATATTATCCCCTGCCCGATACAGAAAAATGGGCGCAAAATCGGCCAGCAAAAACGATCCGTTTTGTCCGGACGTCTTGACGTATTGAAACTCCGCGTCACCCAGAATCTGGAAGTTGTGATTGACGGTGGCCTCGTCGATTGGCACTCGTGGAAGCGACTGCGCCTGCGCCGTCGCGATGCTTTTTTGTTCCGCGTCGGTAGCGGTTTTTTGCGTTTCGCCCAACCGTTGCTGCAATTGCTGGATGGTTTGTTGGTCCAGCTGGTTCGTCTGTTCCAGCGACTGGAGTTTCCCGTTCATTTGTTGAACCATATCCTTAAGCGCATTAAAATCAGCGTCGCTGACCGCCGCGCTGACAAGTGTGGGAAACGTCACACCGAGCGCACAGCCCACAGCCATTGCACCAATCATCAAGCGGCGTGTTGTAATTGTTTTTTTCATTCGTGGTTCAAGTGATTGACGAGTGTTCAACGACCGCTGTTTTCTTGGAGGTATTGCAGGATCAGCCTTGCCTGTTTCACGGGAATGTTCGCGCGCACCTGCATATGGAGCATGATGGTTTTCCATTGCGCCGCCGTCCGCTCGGTGGGGTAACGCTCAGGATGGCAGCGGTTGCAATTGATTGAGTAAAGTTCAGCCCCAGTAAGATGCGTTTTGACCAGGACATTATTTGTATCCGGCAGACTGACTTTCAATTCCACGGAATTGGTCTGCAACGGTGCAGAATTGGTTGGCGATGACGAATCGGCTGTCGGTTCAGCGGAGTAAAGGGTGGATGCTAACGCGCCAATTGTCATGGCGGCGAAAGTGATTTGAACCAATGCTTTTAACTGCTTGGATTTTTTCATTTTATTTCCGAGTGAAGGTCGGCCACGCATAATTATTTATTTGGCCTCAAATGTGAAATTCACCGTCGCGTCGTCATCCTTGACTTCCACGTCTGCCGTTTGCGTCCCCGCTTTGCGGTGCGCGGCGACAATCGTGTATTTGCCGGGCGGCACATTTTTGATGACAAATTTTCCGTCCACGCCGCTCACACAAAAATACGGATGATCAAAAACACTGACCCACGCGAACATCCACGGATGCACATCGCACTGGAATTTCAAAAACATCTCCGGCTTCGGAAACGTGTAGGTCAAGTCCGGGGCGCCCGACATTTGCACATCGTTTGAGGTGGGATTGCCAGTCACGGTGGAATTAATATGGACATTGTGAATGCACGGATCGGAGTTTTTCACGATCAATTTTTGTCCGGTCTGAATCGCAAGAATCGTCGGCGTGTAAAGGCAGCCTTTTTGATCAAGCACAGCGGGCGCAGCGGATGCGCCGGTGGATTTGCCGTCCATGCCCTCCAAATAAACGGTTACGTTGCCGAATTCACCATTCGGCCCGACGACATAATGATGCGTCGTGGGTATGTTAGTATGCATCGCCATGCACTCTGCGTTATCTGCCATCGCAGCTAGCGAAATTTCCGTTGGCGCCGTGCCTTTGAACGTGATGGTTCCGACGATGTCCGCCGCGTGTGCGACCGCCATTGACGCTAAAATCACAACCAGAATAAGTTTTGAGAGAACTTTTTGAAGCAACATGAAATCATGTTGAACAGAAAAAATGCGCGAGAGATATGGGGTGTTCACCCCATACAAAATATTCTTTAAATGACAATAACCCTTCATTGGTTTTCATCTTAAAGCGCACTGCTTATCCAAGACTCCACATTTATTGCTAAAAACTTCTCATTTATTGCCACTTGTTGGGCGGGTTGGTGAGAGGTAATTTTTATTGTGTCGCAAACAGAAAACAGAGAGTTGATTGTAAAAATGTCGCGCTCGCAGGTTTATTAGGATTATAAGTTTTCATCTCCTAAGCAAAAAAATTAATTGCGCCAAGTTGTTTTGCTTAAACCGCTTCAGCTAAAATTTGCCCGTATCAGCAATCCATTCTCCGTGCAGAATTTGGATGTTTCCCGACTGGTGCAACGGCTTTTGGCCTGCGCGCATTGTAAAATTCCTTGGCCGTGGTTGAATCTTTTCCGGCGGCTTGCTAAATTTTTCTTCTATGGGACGCCAATGGCTTCATGCCAAACGATTGGTTGCCGGTCTAAAAAAAGGCCGCGCGACCGGAAAACTGGTTCGCGAAATTTCCGTTGCCGCCAAAATGGGCGGCGCGGACATTTCCGCGAATGCGCGGCTTTTCACCGCCGTTGAAAAAGCGAAAAAAGAAAGCGTGACGAAAGACGCCATCCAGCGCGCCATCAATAAAGGCGCGGGCATCGGCGACGAAAAACTTGTCATGGATCACGTCGTCTATGAAGGCCGCGCGCCGCACAACGTGCCCGTCATTGTTGAGGTTTATACGGATAATGTGAACCGCACCGCGCCGGAAATCCGCGTGCTTTTTAAAAAAGGCCAGCTCGCCACAACGGGCAGTAATAAATTTTTGTTCGACCACGTTGGCCTCGTCGAGGCGCATCATCCTGACGCGAACATTGACCGCGAGGCCGCTGCAATCGAGGCCGGCGCGAATGAAGTCGAGACCCTCACGCACGAACAGAATGATGACATTCCCGAAGGCACGGCGGGTGCGAAATTCATTTGCGAACGCACATCCGTCCACGCAGTTTCCCAATGGCTTTCCGCCAACGGCTGGACGGTCGTGACGAGCGAAATTGGCTACGTTCCGAAGCAATTTCCCGAACTCACCGAGGCGCAGCAAAATGAAGTCGGCGAATTTCTCCACACGCTCGACGAACATGATGATGTGCATCGCGTCTGGGCGGCGCTGAAATAAAAATTATTCCGCATCGCCGCCGCCGTTTTTCTTTTCCCAACTGCGCCGTGTTTTTTCCGGCAGGCTCGTGTCCACTTTGGCGTAGTAAGTCTCCTCGCCAAATGATTTGTTGGCCGCGTGCTCCAGTTCCAGCGACGGCGTGACGCCAAATTTTTCGTGCGTGCCGACAAACACCGTTGCACCTCCCGGCAGCATAAAACATAAGAATAACGGGCATTTTCCCGCGTGCGCCGCGACGAGTTCCTGCACTTTCGTCAAATCTTTCGGCTGTAAATGCGCCGTGTGCAGGCGCAGGTGAACCTGCTTGGTGTATTTTTTCGGCGCGTCTTCGAGCGGCATGATTTCCTGCGGAAAAATCTTCGGCTTGTCCTCGCTGGTGCTGACTTCGCCGACGACCAGAATCGCCTTGTTCGCTTCGAGCAGCGGGCGGAACTTTTCATGGTCGTTCATCACCAGCAATTGGACCGAGCCTTCCAAATCTTCGAGTGTGACCATCGAATACGGTTTGCCGGATTTCTTGGAAAAGCCGTGCGTGACCGCGGAAATCATCCCGCCGATGCGCGTCAAACTGCGGTTCGGCAGTTCGCCGAGCTTCGCCAGATTGGTCAGCGTGTATCTCTCTAGAATCGGCGCGAACGGCGTGAGCGGATGGCCGGTGACGTAAAATCCCAACAGTTCCTTTTCGTGCGCGAGTAATTCGTGCTGCGGCCATTCGGGCAGATTGGAAATCGCCTCCGGCATCGGCGGCGTTTTTTCCTCCAGCGCACCGAAAAGCGAACTCTGCCCTTTTTGTTTGTCGGAAAGAATGCTCGCCGCGCGCGACAATGTGCGTTCAATCTGCGCGAACAGCGTCGCCCGCGTTTGATCGAACGAATCGCAAGCACCGGTTTTGATCAATGCTTCCAATGGTTTTCGCGTGAGCGTGCGGCCATCCACGTGCTCGCACAGCTCGGAAAGCGTCTTAAATTTTCCGTGTTCGGCGCGCGCCTTCAAGATTGCTTCGACTGCGGCTTCGCCAACACCTTTGATCGCCGCCATGCCGAAACGGATCGCCTTGCCCTTGCGCGCGGGCGCGAAGAAAACGCCGCTCTCATTCACGTCCGGTTGCAAAACCTCGATGCCGAACGCGCGCGCCTCGGCGATGTATTCCGACAATTTTTCCGTGTTCGCCATGTCGTTCGTCATCATGGCGCAGAAAAATTCCACCGGGTAATTCGCCTTCAGATACGCGGTCTGATACGCGACGACGGCATACGCCGCAGCGTGCGATTTGTTGAAGCCGTAGCCGGCGAATTTTTCCAGCAAATCAAAAATTTGGTTCGCTTTCGTCGCGGAAATTTTATTAGTCACGGCGCAGCCTTTGACGAATTTCTCTCGCTGCTGCTGCATTTCCTCGACCTTCTTTTTGCCCATCGCGCGTCGTAACAAGTCCGCCGCGCCGAGCGTAAAGCCGGCGAGCAACTGCGTCGCCTGCATCACCTGTTCTTGATATATTAAAATTCCGTAAGTTTCTTTGGAAATGGATTCAAGCAGCGGATGCTCATATTTGATTTCAATCTCGCCGTGACGACGCTTGATGAAATCGGGAATCAAATCCATCGGGCCGGGACGATACAACGCGACGAGCGCCGTGATGTGCTCGACGGAACTGATCTGAAATTTTTTGCACAGGTCGCGCATCCCGCCGGATTCCAACTGGAACACGCCGAGCGTTTCCGCGCGGTTAAGCAGGTCGTAAGTTTTTTTATCATCGAGCGGCAACTGATCCACGTCCACGGAAATTCCCTGCGTGCGCTTGACCATCTCGCAGGTGTTGCGGATGACGGTCAACGTTTTCAGGCCGAGAAAATCCATTTTTAGCAGACCCAAATCACCGACGGGACCCATTGCGTATTGCGTGACAATCGCGCCGTCTTCATCCGTCTTGAGCGGCAGCAGATTCACGAGCGGCTGGTCGCCGATGACGACGCCGGCCGCATGAACACTGGCATTTCGCGTTAGGTCTTCAAGAATAAGTGCCGTGTCAATCAACTCGCGCGTGATTTCTTCAGTCTCGTAAGCCTCCTTGAATTCCGGCGACTGCTTGAGCGCCTTCGTCAGATCCATTTTCAAGTCGAACGGAATCATTTTCGCCAGCCGGTCACCGTCACTGTAAGGCAAACCCATCACGCGGCCGACATCGCGCACGACACTTTTCGCGCCCATGGTGCCAAACGTGATGATCTGCGCGACGGAATCGTTGCCGTATTTTTTGCGGACATATTCGATGACGTCCGCGCGGCGGTCGTCCGCGAAATCAATATCAATATCTGGCGGATTCACGCGCTCGGGATTCAGGAAGCGCTCGAACAGCAGTCCGTAACGGATCGGATCAACATTCGCGATTTCCAAAAGATAGGTGACAATCGAGCCGGCGGCGCTTCCGCGCGCCACGCAGGAAATTCCTTGGCTGCGGCCGTAGCGAATGAAATCGCCGACAATGAGAAAATAGGAAATGAAACCCGTTTTCTCGATGACTTCCATCTCGACTTTCAACCGGTCAATGACCGTTTTGACGGCGGCTGTGACAATTGGATTATCAAACGTGAGATCATTTTCCGCGCTGGCGACGAGTGTCGGCAGGCGTTTTGGATTGTCCACGCCCGTAACGATGAATTCATTTCCCTCCGCTTTCGCGTGAATCGTGTAGCGGGTGAAAAGTCCCTCGGCGAGCCATTGCCGCAAAAAACCTTCGCGCGTGAAATGTTCCGGCGGATGAAACACCGGATAATGCAAATCCTTCGTCGCCTTCGGAAATTTGATTTCCAAATTGCACTTGTCCGCGACCTCGCGCGTGTTCAGCACCGCCTCGGGAACTTCGGCAAAACGCGCCTGCATTTCCTCCGCGCTGCGCAGAAAAAATTGTTCCGGCACATAGCCCGCGCTCATGCGCTTGGGATTGCTCAACAAATCCTGCGTGCCGATGCACACAAGGCAGTCGTGCGCGTGCGAATCGCCTTTGTTGATATAGTGAACGTCATTGGTGCCGACGAGTTTCAGGCCGAACTCCTTTGCCCACGGAATGAGGAGTTTGTTGACCTTGACCTGTTCGGGAATGCCGTGGTTTTGCAGTTCGAGGAAAAAATTATCCGCACCGAGCGTCTGCTTGAAAAAATCCACCGCGTCGCGCGCCTTGTTGATTTGATCCTTCATGATCAAATCTGGAATCTCGCTCGCGAGGCAGCCGGACAGCGCGATCAAACCTTCGCTGTGCGCCGCGAGAATTTCTTTGTCAATGCGCGGCTTGTAATAATAGCCCTCCAAATGCGCGGCGGTGGTGAGCTTGATGAGATTTTTATAGCCGGTCTCATCCTTCGCTAGCAGACCGAGGTGATGATATTTGTCGCCCTCGACTTTTTTGCGCTCCAACCGCGAGCCAGGCGCGACGTAAACTTCGCAACCGATGATGGGTTTGATGCCTTTGGCGCGCGCGGCCTGATAAAATTCGATGACCCCGTGCATCGCGCCGTGATCGGTGATGGCGAGCGCGGGGAATTTCAGCTCGTGCGCCCGTTCCATCAATTTATCCAAGCGACACGCGCCATCGAGCAGTGAATACTCGGTGTGCAGATGCAGGTGGACAAAATCAGCGTGCGACATTGGAATTGAATTTTACCCGCGCAACCCGACGCGAAGCAAGCAGCGGATGTTCACCTCCCGGAAAATTTATTTTGCAGCGCGGCGAAAACCTGTCCCGGCGAGATTTGCGCGAGGCAATGTTCCTGGCTGGCGCATGCGAAAAGATTTCCGTCGCAAACACAGGTTCCGCCGGTGAGCGCGAGATGTTTTTCGCCAATTGGCGCCCAGCGCGCTGGCGGAGTCGGGCCAAACAGTGAAATCGTCGGCACGCCAAGTCCGGCGGCGAAATGCAATGGGCCAGTGTCGCCAGAAATGAAAACGGCGGCGCGCGACAACACGGCTAGAAAAAGCGGTAAATCGGAAATCTGCTGTAAAATCAACGCTTCCGGTGCGATTTTTTTAAATTCCGTCATCAAAGCAGCCTCGCGTTCGCCGTGCGCGGTGGTGAAAACCAATTTCATTCCGGCGGCGGTGGCGAGTTGATGAAGTTTTGCCCAATGCGCGAGCGGCCATTCTTTTTTGGTCTGGCTGGAGGCGACGTGGCAGAGGACGGCGCGTGCGTCCGGCAAAATTTTTTCGGCGGCGTCTACTAGTGCAGTGTCGGCGTAAAGTTCAGATTCGAGCGAGCGGGGTGGAGGGATTCGCCAGCCGGACAGAAGTTGCGCGAGCCGCATGGATTCGTGCGGCGGATTTGTTGCGGTCGCAACGCGGTCGGTGTAGAAAAATTTGCGGCCAAAAAATCCGCCGCGCTCTGTCCAGCCGAGCCGCCGCTTGGCACCGATGAGAAAACTCAAGATTGCGCCACGGTCGTTGCTGGCGAAGTCCACGGAGCGGTCGAATTTTTCCCGGCGCAACGCGCGGATCAGCGGCCAGGTTTCGCGCAGGCTTGCGCTGCCGCGCCGGCGCGGCAGTGGCCAGACGTGTGTGAGCCATGCTAGGTGTTGGAACAGCGGCGCGATTTCCTGCGGAACGAGCAGGTGGATTTCAGCTTGCGGAAATTGTTTGCGCAAGGCGCGCAGCGCGGGCGTCATCAGGACGGCGTCGCCAAAGTATTTGAATTGCAGCGCGAGAATTTTCAATCAGGAAAACAGGTTGAGTCAGGAAAACGGGGAAGACCTGACGGATTTTTCAATTCATACCTTGCTGCTTTCCTGATTGAAAATCCTTTGTTCACGAGGCGAATTGCAGTTCGTAAAGTTTTTGGTAGACACCGGCGCGCTGGACGAGTTCGGCGTGCGTGCCGGTTTCGACAATTTTTCCCTGATCCAAAACGACAATCAGATTGGCATGGAGAATGGTCGAAAGCCGGTGCGCGATGCAGATTGTGGTGCGGCCTTTCATCAGTTCGTCGAGCGCGGCCTGCACGGCGCGTTCAGATTCGGTGTCGAGCGCGCTGGTTGCTTCGTCGAGAATCAGGATCGGCGTGTTTTTCAAAACCGCGCGGGCGATGGCGACGCGCTGGCGCTGGCCGCCGGAAAGCACGACACCTTTTTCGCCGATGACGGTGTCGAAGCCTTGCGGTTTTTGTTCAATAAAATCAAAGGCGTAAGCGTGTTTCGCGGCAGTGACAATTTCATCATCCGTCGCGCCGAGGCGGCCCAGCTCGATGTTCCGGCGGATGGTGTCGTTGAACAAAATATTTTCCTGCGCGACGACGGCGATGTGGTTGCGCAGGTCGCGCGTGGAGATGTCACGTAAATCCACGCCGCCGATTTTGATCGCGCCGCGCGCCGGGTCGTAAAAGCGCAGGAGCAGATTTGCGAGCGTCGTTTTGCCGGAGCCGCTCGCGCCGACGAGCGCGACAATCTGGCCAGCCTTGACGGTGAGGTTGATGCCGCGCAGGACGGTCTTTTCGCCGTAGTTGAAATCGAGGTTTTGAAATTCGATATCGGCGTTCGCGGCGTGGAGTATTTTGGGCGCGGTGGGTTCCGGCACGGAATTTTTGGTGGCGAGCAGTTCAAAGACGCGCTCGGTGGCGGCGCGCGCCTGCACCACCTGATTTTGCAGCCGCGTCAGATTTTTTAGCGGTTGATAGATGTAAATAATCGAGATCAGCAGTTGCAGGAAATCTTCGGCCTGGGGCCGTTCGCCCGACGAGCGGATGACGTAGCCGAGCATCAGGGCGAGGCCGCACGCGCCAAAAAATTCGATGAGCACGCTGGGCATTTCCGTGGCGCGGGTGATGCGCATGATGAGGTTGACGGAGCGGCGGGCGTTCTCGCGAAATTTTTCGGCGACAAGGGTTTCGAGGTTGTAGGCCTTGATGACGCGGTGGCCGGTGAAGCCTTCAGTCATCGTCTGCACCAGATCGGCGGACTGCGTCTGCGCGTCGCGGCTGGAACGGCGGATTTTACGGCTGTAAATGGCGATGGGAACAATGCACACCGGCAGCACGATGATAGAGAGCAGCGTCAGTTTTGGCTGTTGGAGGAATAAAAAAACCAGCACGCCGATGAGCGAAATCGGGTCACGGACAACTACGGAAACGATATTTGTCAAAATTGTTTGTAATGCGCCCGTGTCGTTCATCACGCGCGAGACGAGTTTGCCGGTGGCGTTCTCGGTGTAAAAACCGGCGGATAAATTGAGCAGGTGCGCGAACAACTTCGTCCGTAAATCCGCGACGGCGTGGGTTCCGACCCATTGCAAAAAATACACATTCAAATAACCGGATATGCCACGCAGCAGAGAAATGATGGGAATAAGTGCGATCAACATCCAGACCGCGCCGGGGTGCGTATGCAGGCCGCTGGCCAATCCGTCGCGAGCATTGTAAAACCAGTTCTGCACATAGTCCGGCAGATGTTTGATTGGCGGGCGGGCGTCGGCGTTGGCCGTGGGGAAAACGGCGGCGTAGATGAACATCGTCGTGGCGATCAGCAGCGGGCCGATGAGGCCGCTGATGACGCCCATGAACACGCCGAGAAACAGCCGCAGCTTGTAAGGCCGCGCGAGTTCCCAGATTTTGCGGAAGAAGTCAGTCATGTGCCTCCATTTTGGCGACGGCGGCGGAAAGTGAAAGTTTTGTTTTCAACTTGGCACGCCCAGCGCGCTTCTTTAGCTTTGCCCCGAACGTCCCCCATGCCGGGTCGTGGTCATGAATCATTTCCAGAACATGAACTTCGACATCATTGTCATCTCGCTCCGCACGTCGGTTGAACGCCGCGTCAGGGCGTCCCGCCAACTGGATGCCATGCCGTTTGTCTGGAGTTTTCAGGACGCCGTCCACGGCGCGTCCTTGCCGTCTTTGCCGGATGAATACGACCGCAAAAAACACCTGCATCTTCTGGGCTTTGACATGATTCCAGGCCAGATCGGCTGTTTTTTATCGCACCGGCAGGTCTGGAAAAAATGCGTCGAGACCCAAAGGCTGACGCTCGTGCTCGAAGATGATTTCGAGTTTCAACAGCCGCTTTCCAAAGTGCTGCCTATCGTATTTGAAAATTTGTCGCATTTCGATGTTTTGAAGCTGCAAGGTCTCAAGGAGGGTTGGAAATACAAGGTTCTGAGAAATTATGGCAAAAACCAACTGGTCAAACATTACCATGATACCTTTGGCACGACCGCCTATTTTGTAAAACCCGAAAGCGCCAAAGTGCTGCTCGAAAAGTCCAAGCCGTTTCATGCGAATGTTGACGATTTTTTCGGCCACGATTGGATTCACGGCCTCAAAATTCTTTGTGTCCTGCCGTATCCCGTAAAACCTTGCGGTGCGACGACCACCATTGGCTGCTTTGACATGAGAAATGGTAAGTTAAATCGCGCTGAAAAATTATTGATCAAGCTCCGCCGGCTGCCCCGGTCATTTACCAAGAAATTTTACCGGCTACGCACTTTCCCCAAACTTTATTTCCAAAAAATAAAATAATTCAGGTGGCGATGATTTACGATTGTTTCACATTTTTCAACGAACTGGAGCTGCTGGAACTGCGGCTGCATGAGCTGGCTGGCGTGGTGGATAAATTTGTACTCGTCGAGGCGACGCAGACGCACACGAACCAGCCCAAGCCGCTGCACTACCAGGAAAACCGCGCACGGTTCAGCGCGTTCCACGACAAAATCATTCACGTCATCGTGTCCGATCTGCCGCAGTCGTCCGACCCGTGGATCCCGGAAAATTTCCAGCGCAACAGCATCGCGCGCGGCCTGACTAATTGCCGCCCGGACGACTTTGTACTCGTGTCCGATCTGGATGAAATCCCCCGCGCCAGCACCGTGGAAAAAATGAGCCGCGAAATTCCGTTCCAGGATGATTTTTTTTCTAACGCCGTCCATGCGGCTTTGAATTCGCGCACTGTGAAAAGTGTTTTTCACCGGCGCGGCTTCCGGCGGCGGCTGCGGAAAAACCATCCGTTCGTCTGGCGGTTTGAGCACACGCTTTACAGGTATTTCATGAACTGCAAATCGCTGCAGCCGCCGTTGAGCTACGGCACGGTGATGCTGCGCCACCGTGATTTTTCTACGGCGGAGGAGTTGAGGCACAGCGGCTTCAAAACCGTCCCCGACGCCGGCTGGAATTTCACATGGATGGGCGGTGTGGACCGCATTCTAACCAAGATTCGCGCCTTTGCGCATCAGGAGCATAACCAGCCGCAGTTCACCGACCCGCCGCGTATCTTGGAATCGATTGAGCAGGGACACTACCTGTTCGACGACTCGAATCGGCTCCAGTTCGTGCCGTTGGATGGGACGTTTCCGCGCTATGTTTTGGAACATCCTGAAAATTTTTCTGGCTGGATCCATGCGGTTTAAAACGTGAGAAATTTCACCACCCTATTTTGAAATGCCTGGAGCACCGACAGCGGTGGATTTTTTTTCGCGCACCCGCGGCGCGAAAAAAGTCATGGTTTTGGACCTCGGATTTCTTGGCGACGCCGTGCACCTGTTGCCCGCACTGTGGATGGTGCGTCAGGCGTATTCGCAGGCGGAACTGCACGTCACACTCGCCACGCACACCACCCCGCTGTTGGAACTTGTGCCGTGGGTGAACCGGGCCTGGGGCTACATGAGATTCCCGCGCCACGCCTCACTGCGCGAAAACCTACAGATGGTCGCCACGCTCCGACGTGAAAAATTTGACGTGCTTATCAACCTCAACGGCTCCGACCGTTCGAGTTGGTTGACGTTTTTGAGCGGCGCACGCGAACGCCTCGGCCGAATGCCCAATGAAAAAATAAGTCCGTTTTGGCGGCGGAGGTTCACCGCGCATGTCTTTCATCCGTTTTTCATCGAGTCGCTGTCGCTGCAGCGTTGCCGCTGTCTCGAAAAGGCCGGCTTTCCGTTCATTGCGCCGGAATTCCACATTGAGATTTCCCCGGCGCATTTGTACGCTGCGGGGATTACTGGGAGCGATGTAGGGAATTATTTTCACGTCAGCCCATTCACAACCGCCGACCGCAAGGAATTGCCGCCCGCGCAGCTCGCCGAATTCATCATCGCGCTGCAAAAGACATTTCCCGAAAAAAAACTCGTGCTGTCCTGCGCACCCACGGATCGCGAGGAGGAAAAAATGTCAGCACTGCTCGGTGCGCTGCCGCAAAAACCGTGGCGCGTTTTTTCCGGCAATCTAACCATCCCGCAACTTGCCGCAGTCATCAAGCACAGCGCACTGAATTTTTCCGGAGACACCGGCACGATGCATCTCGCGGCGATGGCTGGCACGCCGTTCGTCGCGTGGTTCTGGCCGAACCCCGGTCGGGCACAGTGGCTTCCGGCCGGCAAAAACTACCGCGTCATTGTCGGTAAAAACGAGCCGGGCGCCCAATTTCTCGGACAAATTGACACCGGCGAACTGCTCCGCGCCGCGCAATCTGTTCTGGCCGCCCGCCGGCGCTCAACTTAGACTGCGTTTGAGAATTAGCGAATGAATCCGCCGCAAAGATCACCTGTTTCCGTCTGCATCATCGCCGGCAACGAGGCGCATCGCATTACGCCCACGTTGCAAAGCGTCGCGGATTGGGCGAGTGAAATCATCGTCATCATCAATGACGACGTGACCGACGGCACAGATAAAATCGTGGAATCCTTCGGCGGAAAAGTTTTTCGCGAATCGTGGAAAGGTTTCGGCCCGCAAAAAAATTTCGCCGTGGCCCAGGCCGCCCAAGACTGGATTTTGAATCTGGATGCGGACGAGGAAATTTCCCCGGCGTTACGCGCCGAAATTCAGCGCGCTGTCCGCGATCCCGGCCTGCATGCGGCATTTTCTTTTCCGCGCCTCACGCAATTTTGCGGCCGCTGGATTCGTCATGGTGACTGGTATCCGGACTATCAAACCCGGCTTTGGCGGCGCGGCCAAGTGCGCTGGTCGGACGCGCCTGTCCACGAGTCGCCGCAAGTCAATGGCACAGTTGGACGGCTCCGCTCCAATCTCCAACACTACAGCATGGAAAGTGTGGAGCATCAGCTCCAAAAAACCATTCGTTATGCCAATGACTTTGCTGCCAACTGTCAGGCGTGCGGTCGGAAAGTTAGATTCCTTGATCTGTGCCTTCGTCCGCCGTGGCGGTTTGTTCGCAGTTATGTTTTCAAGCTCGGTTTTTTGGACGGTTGGCGCGGTTTCAGCATTGCTTGGTTAACGGCCTTCTACACTTTTCTCCGCTACTTCAAGGCGTTTGAAGCGCAGAACCGCCAAGCATCGCCGTCAAAATGACTTCGTCCACCAACAGCAAAAATCATCTGTTGCTTTACGAGCCGCGCACCGAAGGCCATCACCTCGGCTGGCTGCGTTTCATCGCCGACGATTTGTTGTCCGCCAATTTTCAACTGTTCATCGCCGCCGATTTGCGCCCCAGCGCGCGCGAACGTGTGGAACAAAATCTCGCCGGACTGCTCGGCAAGGTGAAATTATTTTCCGCCTACGACGAAAATGGCCGCCGCCATCTCGACGGCAAAATCCATTCCGTCGCGCATTGCCTGAAAATCAGCGGCGCGGAAAATGTTTTTCTTTGCGCGCTCGATGAAATCGCCTCGGATTGCTGGCGTCGCGCAACATTTAGCTTTCGCCCGCCGCCGGAACTGCGCGGACGCATCGGCGGCATTTATCATCGCCCGCGTTTTCTCGAAGCGCCCAAATGGCATCTGGATCGCGCAGTGAAAATTCCTGGATTCAATCGCCTGCTACGCGAAAACTGGTGGCGACAGATTTTGTTCGTGGACGAATTTCTTGCCGCCGGTTTGAAAAAAGAAAATCCGACTGCACCCGTTTTTTTTCTGCCCGACGCCTGTCCGTCCGGCTACGACGGTGATGCGCTGGCGGCCAAAAACAAATTGGAAATTCCCGCCGACCGGAAGGTATTTTTATTTTACGGAACCGGCGCGCGGCGCAAAGGTTTACACCTCGCCGTGGAAGCAATGTTGCAATTGCCTCCAGAATCGCACGCATTTTTACTTTGCGCCGGACAGCAAAATCCCGCTGACAAAACCGCTGCCGGTCTCGCGCAACTTGTCCGCCAAAACCACGCCAAGCTGCTCGACCGCTACGTTACGGTCGAAGAAGAAAAAATGTGTTTCGCCGCGAGTGACGTGGTGGTGCTGCCTTACTTGAACCATTTTGGCACGAGCGGCGTTCTGTCGCGCGCCATGTCCGCCGGCAAACCGGTGATTGTTTCCGACGAACAATTGCTTGGCCGTCTCACGCGCGAACATAAGCTCGGCCTCGTGTTTCCCTCTGGCAACGTTTCCGCACTCGCGCAAAGGCTCGAGCAGGCGACGCAATTTTCCAGTGCCGACATAAATCAGTTCTCGGCCGCCGCGCGGCGTTACGCTCAAACTTATTCCCGCGCCGCCTTTCGCGCCGCGTTGCTGCAATCTTTGGCCGCCAGCTAAAATGGAAACTCCCGCGCGCATTTTAATCATTCGGCTGACCGCTATCGGCGATGTCGTTTTGACGCTGCCCGCCGTTTCCGCATTGCGTCAAAATTTTCCGTCGGCAAAAATATTTTTTTTGACAGCCAAGGAAAACGTCTCGTTATTGCGAGGTTTCTGCGATGTGGATGAAACCATTGCGCTCGACCGCGCGGCGTTCCGCAGTGGCAATCCCCTGCGCATGGGCGGAGAACTTTTCAGATTGCTACGTCATCTCCGCGCAGAAAAGTTTTCGCTGGCGGTGGACTTGCATGGCAATGGCGAGAGCGCGTGGCTCGCCTGGTTTAGCCGCGCACCGCAACGCTGGGCACTGGTCCGTCGCGCCGGACGCGGCCGGGCTTACACGCGGCCGATCAAACCCAGATCGAAACTACACCCCGCGGAATCACATCTCGATTTGCTGGAGCAGTGCGGTTTGAAAATTGGCGCGATCCAAAATAAATTTTTCTTGCCGGCGATGGCGGTCAATGACGCCCGCGCCTGGTTTGCCGCCAACCAACTCGATCCAGCCAAACGATCTCTTTACGTCCAGCCATTCACGAGCGGGTCGCACAAAAACTGGCCGTTGGAAAATTATCTGGCCGTGGCCCGGCACTGGCAGGCCGCCGGCGCGCAAATCATTTTTGGCGGCGGACCCGCTGATTATGCGGCGTTGGCAGTAGCCCGACGGGAAGGCTTCGCGATTTCTGCGGGCGTGCCATTGCTGGTGACCGGCGGCATCATGCGATTGTCCACGCTTGTGCTCGGCGGTGACACCGGAGCTTTGCATCTGGCCGTCGCGCAAGGCAAACGGGTTTTGATGCTGATCCACCAAGCCACCGCTGGTTGCCCGGTGCCGTTCCAGCATCCTGACTGGACAATCGTGGCGCCGAAACGAAGTGGCATCGCGGAAATTTCCGTGGCCGAAGTCGTCGCTGCGTGCGCGGCGGTCTTGGGATAAATCGGTTGCCAAAGGCGACAAAATTAACCAAGTTGCAAAGTCGCTCGAAGGCGACCGCCGCAGCGTGGACGTAGTGCACAAGCACAACCTTTTGAACATTGAGCTTTATGATTTTGCGGTGAGGGAAATCTTCCCGAAATTTCTGCGCAGACCGGTTATTCGTCGGCGGACCAATTCGCCTCTTTTAACAAATACAAAAGCGAACTCCAGCCCAACTTCCTGCTCCACCGATTTTACAACCAGACCTTCTTTCGCAATGTCTGCAAGGTCTATAAAAAACGCCGTGCGTACGAATAGGCGGCGTCAAAATTATTTCAGCGCACGAGCCGGTAGTGTTTTTTGTCGAACCTGAAACCAAGTTTTTCTTCCAGCCACACCATGCGGCGATGCTTTTTTTCGCGCGCGGTCAGTTGATGCTTTGGGTCCGCTTTGAAAACTCCATCTGCTACCGGCAGCCAGTCTTGCGCCGTTTTTGGATGCGTGCCGGAAAATAATCTTAGCACGGCAGAATCAACCTGCGCGTAGTCCATCGGCTTGGGTTTGGAATCGTCCCAGTATTTTTGCACGGTCGCAGATTTCAGATCCATCTGCGCTTCACTGCGCACCCAGCCGTAGTGGAAAATCGTTGCGCCCGTATGCGCCGCGCGCGGGTGGCGCGATTTTTTATGGCTGTCCAAGATGTTAAAGAACAGCGCCTCACTCGACCACGCGGGAATGGTATTGCGGAGGATGCGGACTTCGCTGCGATACCAGCCGGGTGACCACGCAATCGTATTTTTATTTCCGTAAAAGTGGAGGTAGTCAAACGCCAGTGCTTCGACGCGTGGGTCGTTCAAATGCCTTTCCATCGCCGCGCGGATTCTCGGCAAGTCGTTTTCGTGTAGCACCTCATCTGCTTCTAGGTAAAATGCCCAGTCGCCAGTGCAGTTGAAAAGAGCGATGGATTTTTGCTGGCCATAAACGAAGCCGCCGACGCTGTAGTCGCCGCGCATTTTTTCATTCCACGTCGTCGCGATGATGCGGATTTTCGGGTCGCCGATGTCGCGCACCATTTTTTCCGTGTCGTCATCGCACGGGCCGAGCGCGATGACGAATTCATCCACAAGCGGCAACAGCGAGCGGATGGACGCGACAAACGGATAGCCGAGTTTTTGGCCGTTGCGCAAAAAGGTGAAGCCGCTGACTTTCATTTCAACTTGTTCCGGGGATTTTTATAATAGCCAAATTTTCTCAGCCAATAAACTTTTATGCGTGAATAAGAAACTAGATTTTCAAATTGCCACGGTTGCCGGCCAGTCTTAAGGATCATTTCATAAATCTTCACCCGCAGGTAAAATCGGTGGACCATGTAATGAGTCACCACGCCGCGAGCCTCCAAAACCTTGATGTCGGAAATCCGCAGGGCTTCGGAAACCGAAAACTGCTCGGTTGTGTGAATCCGGGTGCCACCGAATTCCAGCATCGCATCGCATAATTCAAGCGCCAGGTTGACCACCCCGCAGCAGTCATGATTCAGGCCGATGACGCCTGCGTTATACATCTGCGAAGCCGGCGAAAATCGGTAGGAAATTCCGCTACCGAGCTGCGTATGAAATCCTGAAAGCCCGATTTCAGGATTCAGGCACTCAAACGCATGCATGATGGCCGTTCCGGGGGACAAGCGTCCGGCCAGCTTGACAACGTCTCCGCGCACTGACGTGTCGGAATCAAGATAAACAACATTGCCCGGATACTTCTCGAAACATTTCAGGATGACGCACAGTTTGGCTCGATGTGAGAAGTTGGCCTTGCCGCGCATGGCTTCCAACTGGCCAGCAATGGACTCGCAGACGACGGGCCAATCCTTCACGCGTTCTGGCTGGTCGGTGAAAACAATGATTCGAGCAGAGTCGGCATCAATCCGTTTCCGCAGCGTACCGATGCTGTAAGCCGCTTCGAGGTAGCAATCATCGCCTATGCCATACAGCAGGTAAATGTAGTTGGTCATATCTTCGTTAGTTTGCGTTTAGGCCGTTGCGCAAAAAGATTAACCTGCTGACTTTCATGCGTGAACTTTACTATTGATTGCACCGCAGGTCAGTTCAAATTGTTCCAAACATTGCGCCTGCCAAAAATTAGGGGGCGCGGAAGTTTGCGGGCAAGTTGGTGGAACGGTTTTGAGGTCCGGTGCTTAAGCCACTGCCACAGGTAATGGCGGACGGATAATTGGTTCATCATTTTGTCCGTCAGGCCGGCGGCGGCGCGGCCATGGTTTTTACGCAAATAGTAGATTTGCGTGAAAAGCAGCCGATGCGTGGCCGCCGCGAGCAGCCAGGGCTTGGCGTAATAAATCTGCATCAGCAACAAGGCTTCACCATCGCCAACCCCGCCGGTGCGCGCACGCGCGGTTTGGTGATTTTGATGGACGCGCCAAGTCGCCAGCGGTTCGGCCAGATAGACAAAATCGCCCTGTTCCAGCAAGTGACACCACATCTCAAAATCCATGCCGCCAGTGAAGCGTTCGTCAAATCCCCGCACGGCGGCGCTTTTTCGGAACAAGGTCAAGGTGGGCTGGCCGATAAGATTGGTGTTTTGTTCAAAGCAGGCGACGATGGTTTTTTTACCATCAAAGCGGCCGGGGGGGAGGGAGACAACCACCGATCGCAATGTGGCGCCCGTGAGGTGCGGTTGGGAACCGGCCAGCACGGCAGAAGGATTTTCATCGAGGGCGAAAACCATTTTGCGCAGGGCGGTTGGCGTAAGCAGCACGTCATCTTGATGAACAAATTTGATATATTCGCCGCTGGCTTCGCGCAGGCAGGCGTTTGAATTGGCCGTCAAGCCGAGGTTGCGGGAATTTTTCCACCAGCGGATGCGCGGGTCGCCCGCGGCAAAATGTTCGATGATTTTTTGCGAGCCATCGCTGGAACCATCGTCGGCAATGAGGATTTCATAATCGTTGAAATCTTGCTTCTGGACGGACTCCAGACATTCCGACAAATGGCGTTCGCCATTGTAGACGGGAATCAGGACGCTGACTTTGGGGGCGGTGGCCATGAGTTTTAATTGCGCTGGTTTTGCCCGCGCACATAGTTGGCCTGCAATTTTTTAATTTTTGTGACCTGATGTCGCCACTTGCGTTCAAACCAGTATGTCAGGTAACTGGTGGGTTTGATCTGTGATCTTATTTCGGCGAGCAAAAGTTCGGCGTGGCGACCCAATTTCCCCTGGCTTTTTTTCAAAAAACGGGCGTGGTTTATCAACATTCGCTGGGTGACAATTGCGCGCAGCCAGGGCTTGGTATAATAGGTTTCCAGCAACGTCCAAATTTCATTTTGGCCGATACCGTTGCGGACATTTACATTTGTCTGCTGGGCGGCGTGTTGGCGGAAGGCGCACAAAGGCTCGGCCAGATAAACGAAATTTCCCTGCTCCAGCAAGTGAAACCACATTTCCAAATCCCACAATTGTTTGTAGTCGTCGAGAAAACCCCGTGCGGCTTGGGTCTTGCGGAACATGACCACGGTCGGTTCGCCGATGGGGTTGGCCACGGCCTCAAAACAGGCGCGGATGATGTGTCGGCCATCAGCGACGCCCGCCTTAAAAAAATCGCGCTGATATTTTAGGTGGCCGTGGTCATCAATCACGTCCGAAGCCACCGCCGCCAGGGACGCCTCCGGATGTTCCATTAGTGCGGACACCAATTTTCGGATGGCTGAGGCGGATAATAATTTGTCGTCTTGATGAACAAATTTTATGAACGTGCCGCGCGCTTCGCGCAGGCATAAATTATGATTCTGGGTCTGGCCGAGGTTGCGGGTATTTCTCCACGAGCGGATGCGCGGATCGCGCGCGGCAAATTGTTCGATAATTTTTTGCGAGCCGTCGCCGGAACCGTCGTCGGCAATGAGGATTTCCACGTCATAAAAATCTTGTGCCAAAACGGACTCCAAACATTCGGGCAAATGGCGTTCGCCGTTATACACGGGAATCAAGACGCTGACTATAGGTGGCGCGCGCATGCGGGCGGGGCGCAGTGTAAGGATACTCATCAGGCTTGTCTATTTCTCGCATGCATAATTTATTCATCGTCCCTTCGGTTCCTTCGATGTTTCAATTTTGACTTTGGTCATCAGTAAAATATGCTGCGCAAAACAAGGCTGGCAAATCAGCCGGTCGGCGTGTGCGCTTGTTTCAATGCGCACCGTCAGAACCAATTCACATGAACCCATTTCTATGAAGCGTCTTGCAAGAAAAAGGCGAGGTGAATTGATGATTGGTCAACTATGCACCTGCGACGTGGAGAATTTTGGCGATCTGCTCTATCCGGTCATTTTTAAAAAACTGGCCGAAAAGCATGGCCTCGCCTCGGAAATTGTCCCATTAGGTTTCTTCCCCGGACCAGCACCCGGCGGTGCCGGGTATTCGATTCAAGACATTAACCAACTCATCCGCTCTCCCAAGCGCCGCCTGTCCCATCTGGTGATTGGCGGCGGCGATATTCTGCGGACTGATGTAGAGACCATTGCAGCACACTATTATTCAACACATGAAAAGCGCCGTGGTGCTAACTTCTGGACGCGGATGAAACAGCGGCTGTTCGGTCGCCAGCAGCACCCGGATTGGATCGGCAAGCTTGTAAAGAAACAGATGAGATACAGTTCCGTTGCACCCTTTATTTTGGATGCGGCAGACTGTCCCCATGTCGGCCCGATTTTGTATTGTTCCAGCGGTGTGCCCTTTCACTTTCCACCAGAAAAAACTTTCGCTATCCGGGCGGCTTTTGAATCTGCAGCGTTTGTCTATGTGCGTGATTTCCAGTCCAGAGCCAAGTTGCAGGCAGCGGGCGTAAGCCGTCGGGTCGAAGTCGCACCTGACTTGATCGTCACCTTGGGTGATTTTTTTAATCGGGACGCGGAACGCAGTAGAGGACTCACGCTGCTGGCCGGTCATGGCGTGGATACGACCAAAGACATCATTTGTTTTCAGTCTTCACCGCAGTCGCCAGACGACGTGCCGGAATTGCTCCAGCAGTTGGCCGCGTTGAAAGAGAAAACCGGCGCGGAAATTGTGTTGGTGCCGATCGGTCATTGCCACGGCGACGATGTTTTCCTGCGGCAACTCGCTGAAAAATCCGGCGGCGCGCTGACCTACATTGCCGTCCATTCAATCTTTGAAATCATCTCGGTGATTGCCGCTAGCCGATTATTTATCGGCACCAGCATGCACGGAAATATCACCGCTTTTTCCTTCGGCATTCCCCACCTGTTCGGACCCATCGCCGTTGACAAAGCGGAAGGCTTCCTCGAAATCAGCGGACTCGGCAATGATTTGAAGCTGCGTTCGTGGTCGCAGTTGGCTGACAAAGAAGCGATGGTAATGCACCTGCCACAAAATCACTTTGCCGACAAAGCGGCGACGGCAAAAAAAGCCGTCCATGCAACTTTTAAAAAAATGGTAAAAATCCTCCGAGCTCCCGCGCCGCAACAAAATCTCTGACCCGCAACTTTACGCCAACAATCACCAAACAATTTTTAATTTTTTTGGGAGCCATCAGTAGAATTATCATCAGTGATCGGGATTTTCACGTCGGTGAAATCCTGTGTCAGAACGGCAAATACCGTTCGCCGTTATATACGCTGACTTTCGGTGCGGCGGAATTCATGGATGCAGCCACGCGTAAACCGACGCCAGCCGCTTGCAAAGGCTGCGGCACAATTTTTTCCCGATCAGCCGGTGGATAAATTTCGCCGGTTTGCTTTTGGGTTTGGCGTGCAACCAATCGCTTTGGCCGCCGGCCACCGCCAGTTCGCGGCGTGAAACTCCAAACCAAGTCGGCAAGTCGTCATGCAACGCCACCAGCGTATGAAATTTTCGGGCAAAGTAGGCCGCCAGCTCGCGCTGGCGCAGCCAGGTGGATTGCAGCATGGATTCGGAATGCACGCGATAATCAGACAAGACTTGCGGGATTAATTTTCCCGCGTAGCCGGCCTGCGCCAGTTTGAGCCACAGATCGTAATCTTCCCAGCCCTGCGGCAAGATGGTTCCGTATTCCGTCGAATAGCCACCCACCGCCAGCACCGGTTCCTTACGGATCATCGCCATGGCGTCAATGCACGGTCGCGAAACCAGTTCCCGCACATTCCATTCCCGGTGCGACATCGTCGCCAGACTTTTGCGCGTGACATGATCAAACTGATTGATGGCGCCGTAGGCCATTGCGTAAGTTGAATCCGCCAGCGTGCGGTAATGCGCCAGCAGACAATCCGGCCTGATTTCATTGTCGGCATCCAGAATGAAAATCAGCGGCGCGCGTGCCATCAGCAAACCGACGTTGCGCGCGTCCGCCAGCCCCGTGTTGGATTTCTTTTTGACCAGACAAATGGGCAGGGCGTTCGTCGCCAAGTATTCTTCCACCACTTTGACCGACGCATCCGTCGAGCTGTCATCCACCACCACCACCTCAAATCCGCCCGGCAAATCCGCCGCGTTCGTCGCCCGCACGCTGTCGAGGCAGCCGGTGATGAACGCGGAATAATTGAACAGCGTGATGACGACGCTGACGGCAGGCCGGGCGCAAGAGCGGATGGCATCATTCGTGACCACCTCGCGCGATTGGATGATTGAAGTCTGGCGGTTCATTTCGCCTGTGCCGCTGATGCTAAAGGCGGATTTTTCAATCGCCAAACAGTTTTTTCAGCTGCGCCCGCGCCGCCTCTTCGCGGGAATCTTTAATTTCCTTCGCCACCCATGGCCTGCGCGCAAACTCAAAATATTCGCAGAAATTCCCCGCCGCCTTTTCCAGCACCGGCTCCGCGCGCCGCTCGCGGCACTGCTGTGCCACGCGCGGATCGTAGCTCTGGCAATTCAGGCACACGCGCAGATCCGCGCGGCATTTCATGCACACCTCGCCGCGTCCGGGATTCCCGGAAATCGTCCATGGCTCGCCGCAATTGTGGCAATGTCGCGTCATTTGGATTTACGATGGGTGATTTACGCTTTACGCTTTGAAAAATAATAGCTGCGCGAAGCGAAAAATGAAATCCCAAGAATCCACCCTCCGCAAAATCTTCCAGCCCGCCGTCATCATCGGTGCGCTCGGCTATTTCGTGGACGTGTATGATCTGATTTTGTTCGCGATTTTGCGGGTTCCAAGCTTGAAAAGTCTGGGCTTTTCCGACGACCAGCTCGTCAATCCTGGCATCCTGCTTTTGAATATGCAAATGGCCGGGATGCTGCTCGGCGGAATTTTTTTTGGGATTCTCGGCGACCGTTTTGGCCGCATCGTTTTGCTTTTCGGCTCCATTTTGCTTTATTCGGTCGCCAACATCGCGAATGGTTTCGTCCATTCCATCGAGGCCTACGCCGTCTGGCGCTTCGTCGCCGGCTTCGGCCTCGCGGGCGAACTCGGCGGCGGCATCACGCTCGTCACGGAAGTGCTGCCGCAAACATTACGCGGCTACGGCACGACAATCATTTCTACGGTCGGCGTTTTCGGCGCGGTCATCGGCGGGCTGGTCGCGCAAAAGGTCGAGTGGCGCACGGCGTATTTCATCGGCGGCGGACTCGGTTTGGTTTTGCTCGTCTTGCGCTTGAGTGTTGCCGAATCGGGAATGTTTCAGCAACTTCGCGCGGGCAAGAAAGATGTTTCGCGCGGAAATTTTTTCATGCTGTTCACCAACGCGAAACGCCTCCTGAAATATGTCCGCTGCATTTTCATTGGCCTGCCGCTTTGGTCCATTGTGGGCATTCTCGTGGCGTTTTCGCCGGAAATTTCCGGCGCGCTGAAAATCCAGGGCGAAGTCAAGGTCGCGCAGGCCATCGCGTTCTGTTATCTCGGTATCACGTTCGGCGGATTTGCGAGCGGCTACTTCAGCCAGTTGCTCCGCTCGCGGCGGAAAATTCTTTTTGCGTTCCTGATTTTAACGGCGGCGGCGATGGCGGCTTATTTCTTTGCCGCCGGACAGTCGAATGAAACATTTTATCTCATTATCATGTTGATGGGCGTCGGTGTCGGTTACTGGACGGTGTTTGCTACGATCGCTGCCGAGCAGTTCGGTACGAATATCCGCGCGACGGTCGCCACGACCGTGCCGAATTTTGTGCGCGGCGCTACCGTGCCGCTGACGCTGGCGTTCAATCATCTTAAGCCGCAGATTGGAATCATCGCGTCGGCGGCGGTCGTTTCCTTTGCGTGCATCCTGATCGCGTTCTGGGCGCTGCGCGGGCTGGAAGAGACTTATGGCAAAGAATTGGACTACATCGAGCCGGTTTGAATTGAGTTGCAGCCTGCGGGTTGCAAGTTGCAAGTTGAACGGGTCGAGCGCGCAGGCAAAGACCTGCAAGCTTCAACTTTCAACATGAAACTCGGAATTTACGGCGGCTCATTCGACCCGGTTCACCTCGGACACTTGCTCGTCGCGCAGGCGTCGGTTGAGGAACTTGGCTTGGACAGATTATTTTTTGTTCCCGCCGCGCAATCGCCGTTCAAATCCGAAAATGAAATGGCTCCGGCATATGCGCGACTGCAACTGCTCCGGCTCGCGCTCGCGGGCAAGACGAATTGCGAGATTGACGAGCAGGAAATCCGGCGCGGCGGCATTTCTTATTCAGTTGAAACTTTACGCGATTATGCAAAACGATTCCCGTCGGCAAAATTGTTTTACTTTATTGGCGCGGACAACATTTCCAAGTTGAACGAATGGCGCGAGGCGAACGAACTGGCGCAGTTCGCGGAATTTGTCGCGATTCCGCGTCCCGGCGAATCAGCCGTGGAATTTCCAAAACCGTTTTGCGGACGAATTTTGAAAGGTTTCCCTGTGGAGATTTCATCGTCGCAAATCCGTGCGCGGGTTAAAGCCGGTTTGCCGATGGAAAATTTAGTTCCCGCCGCCGTGGCCGAGGCGATTCGCAACGGACAGCTTTACGTTTAGAAATTTATCCGTGTTCATCCGTGTCCATCTGTGGTTAAATGCTCCGCGCAACTATGGATGCTAAAAAACTGGCGCAGCTTTGCCGCGATTTCGCGGACAACAAAAAGGCGGAGAACATCGCCGTGCTCGACGTGCGGAAACTTTCGTCCGTGACGGATTTTTTTGTCATCGCGACCGGCACGAGCCAGCCGCACCTGCGCGCCATCGTCGAGGAGATCACCAGTCGGCTGCGCGATGAACACGACCTGCGCCCGGCGCGCGCGGAAGGCGCGACCGGCGGGATGTGGGTGGTGCTGGATTATTTCGACGTGATCGTCCACGTCATGCACACCGAGACGCGGGCGCGTTATGATCTCGAAGGTCTTTGGGGCGATGCCAAGCCGGTGAAGACGGCCAAGCCGAAAAAGAAAAAACCTGCGGCGAAGAAATAATTCCGCCGGAGTTTCGGAAAATTTGCTTCAAGCTTCCGGCGGCGGCGGGTTTTTCACCGGAATTTCCTCGGACGCCTTGACCATTTCATCCACGAGTTTCTTGAACTCAGCGAGTCCGGTGGACGGAATGATGATGGTGTCGCGCCGTCCGCCGACATCTTCGGTGATGCGGAGAAAACGGCCGCGCGGATTTTCCTTAAGGGTGAAGACGAAAAATTTCCGCTCAATCTGGACTTCGGCGGTTTTGAGCGTGTCCTCGTTTACCGGCGAACGCGGCTGGCTGTTATATTTCGGGGCACCATAGCCCTGCGATTGAAAAGGGCGACGGCCATAAGGTGACGGACGTTCGTTTGAAATCATAATCCCATTAAATTTTTATCTACGCGAGAAACTTCCGCCGATTCTATTAAATTGTCAACCGGCAAAAATACGTCGAAAACCCATTAAAACCGCACTTTTATGCGGTTGGCGAGAAAATTTTACGGCTGCCTGATTTGGGCGAACCAGTGCGTCAAAGAATATTCGCTGCCAATTCTGCCAGTTCGGAGCGCTCGCCTTTTTGTAGCTCAATGTGTGCGGCAATCGCCTGGTCGCGGAACCGACTGATGATGTAATTGAATCCGTTCGAGGACGAATCTACATACGGATTGTCAATCTGATACGGGTCACCGGTGAAGACGATTTTCGTGCCGCTGCCGACGCGCGTGACGATGGTCTTGGCCTCGAGCGGCGTCAGATTTTGTGCCTCGTCAATGATCATGAACTGGTTCGCGATGCTGCGTCCGCGAATATAGCTCAACGCCTCGACCACAATCGAACCGCTGCGCATCAAATCGGCGGCGCGGCGATGGTCGTGGCCCATGTTCAAATCGCTCAACATCTCCAACGCGTCATGGATCGGCTGCATCCACGGCGCGAGTTTTTCTTCGAGCGAACCGGGCAGAAAGCCGAGTTCCTTGCCCATGGAAATCGTTGGGCGCGCGACGACGAGCCGGCGGAATTCGCGGTCGTTCACCACACGCTTCAAGCCGGCGGCCATCGCGATCAAAGTTTTTCCCGTGCCGGCCTTGCCCATCAGCGTGACCAGCTTGACGCGATCATCGAGCAGCGCGTCGAGCGCAAAATGTTGTTCACGATTGCGCGGCTTAATGCCCCACACGCCTTCGCGACAATCGAGGATGGGAATTAACTTTGTGCCCGTCGCGTCCACTTTGGTCAGCACGGCCTTCTTCGGGTTCGCCGCGTCGGTCAACGTGCAGTATTCGTTGGGAAAATATTTTTTGGCGGTGTCCAGCGCGAGTTCGCCCTTGGCGCGGAACGCTGTGATTTTTTCCGCCGACACCGTGAGGTCAACCATACCGGTGTAAAGATCGGTGATGAACACGCGATCCGTCTCGTAATCCTCCGCCATCACGCCAATCGCATCGGCCTTAATCCGCAGGTTGATGTCCTTGGAAACGAGAATTGTCGCTTCCTTGGAATGTGATTTCTGGATGCCAGCCGCGAGCGCGAGAATGCGATTATCCACGGAATCCTTGGTGAAAACCGTTTCGCCGTGGCCGTTTTTTTGAAACGCGATTTTAAGTTTGCCGCCGTTCGGCAAATCTACACCCGCGCTCAAACTGCCTTCGCCGCGAAAGCCGTCGAGCATCCGCGAAACGGTGCGCGCGTTGCGGCCCAGTTCGGTGGACTCGCGTTTGAAGCGATCAATCTCCTCGATGACCTCGATGGGCACGAGGACGGTGTTTTCCTTGAAGTTGACGAGCGAATTCGGGTCGTGGAGCAGGACGTTGGTGTCGAGAATATAATTTTTCATGTTAGGAAGAAACGGACGCGGAAGTCTCCGCCGGAGAAACGGCGGTGGTTTAAGTATTTGAACAGCGTTGTCAAAATGTCCCTGAAACTTGCGCTGATTTTTTCAGGCAGAAAAATTGTGTCAACGATAATCCGCCAATCCGGCGAAAATTATTTCCGACAACGACCAAGTGCTGGCATAATTTCCGGACATGGCTCAAAAAAATCCATTGATCCGTCCGCTCGTCCACGACCTGCACGCGTATGTGCCGGGCGAACAGCCAAAAATCAAAGGGCTGATCAAGCTTAACACCAATGAGAATCCATATCCGCCGTCGCCGAAAGTTTTGGCGGCGGTGAAAAAAGCCACGGATGCGCGGTTGCGGCTGTATCCGAATCCGACGGCGGAAAAATTGCGTGCGAAGCTGGCGAAGCTGCACGGCTGCCAGCCGGAAAATATCATTGTCGGCAATGGCTCGGATGAACTGCTGGCGTTGGCGGTGCGCGCGTTTGTGGAACCGAATTCAAAATTCAAAATTCAAAATTCAAAACTTGCGAAAGCAACGGTGCAGTATTTCACGCCGAGCTATTCGCTTTATCCGGTGCTGGCTGACATTCATGGCGCGGCAAAATATGCCGTGCCGCTCAAATCTGATTTTGATTTGCCTAGCGTCGCGGAATTGAAGCGCGGCGGAAAATGGAACTTCAATGCCGCGCTGACATTCGTTACGACACCGAATGCTCCGAGCGGACGCGGTTACAAAACGGCGGAACTGGAAAAACTTTGCCGCGCGCAGAAAGGCGTTGTGATTTTGGATGAAGCTTATGTGGATTTCGCCAATGAAAATGCGCTGAAGCTCGCGTTCAAATTTCCGCGCGTTCTTGTCTCCAGAACTTTTTCCAAAGCGTATTCGCTGTGTTTTCAGCGCGTCGGCTATTTTGTCGGCCACGCGGAACTCATCGCGGCGCTCGACAAAATTCGCGACAGCTACAATGTAAACGGCCTCGGCCAGATCGCGGCAGAAGTGACGTTGGACGACTTGAAATTTTACCGCGCCAATTTCAAAAAAATCATCGCGACGCGCGAGTGGCTTTCCCGCGAACTCACCAAACTTGGTTTCCGCGTTCTGCCGAGCCAGACAAATTTTATTCTGGCAAAGCCGCCGTTGTTCCCGGCGAAAGACTGGCTGCAAAAATTGCGCGAACAAAAAATCCTTGTGCGCTGGTTCAGCGCGCCGGACGTAAAAGAATACTTGCGCATCACCATCGGCACGCCGGCGGAAGCCGCGGCGTTGGTGAAAGCCGCGCGCAAGATTATGTGAGTTTTTCTGGTTTGATGTAAAACCTTTGCTTTGCGCGCGGCGAAGTTTTTTGCTAGAAACCGCAGCGTGTATCTGGAGTTTTACGGATTGAAGCTGGCGCCGTTCGACATCACGCCGAACCCACGCTTTCTTTTCCACAGCAACAAGCATCGCGAGGCGTTCAACCATTTGCTCTACGGCATTCGCGAACGCAAGGGCTTCGTGCAACTGACGGGCGAAGTCGGCGCGGGCAAGACGACGTTGTGCCGCGCGCTGCTGGAGCATCTGGACGCGCGTTTTTCGACGGCGCTGATTTTGAATCCGGTGTTGAGCGGCGATGAATTGATGAAGGCAATCGCCATGGAATACGGTCTGGAGGTCAAGGGGCGCGACCGCATGGAGACGATCGCGACCATCAGCGATTTTCTATTGAAGCAGACGCTGGCTGGCAAAGAGACGGTTTTAATCGTGGACGAGGCGCAGAATTTGACGGAAGATTTGCTGGAACAGGTGCGGCTGATTTCCAACATCGAAACGGACGACCGCAAACTACTTCAAATCGTTTTGATGGGGCAGCCGGAGTTGCGCGACCGGTTGAACAGCCCGCGCTTGAAGCAATTGCGGCAGCGCATCACGGTGCGGTATCATTTGAATGCGTTGACGTGCGCGGAGGTCGGGCAATATATTCACCACCGGCTCGCGCTGGCGGGTTCGCGCGGGATGCCGAGCTTCACCACGCCGGCGGTCTGGCGGGTGTTCCGTTACAGCAAGGGCATTCCGCGGCTTGTCAACGCGCTGTGCGACAAGGCGCTGCTGGCCGGATATGTTGACCGCAGCAACCGTATCAACTACTGGATGGTCGGCCGCGCCATCCGTGAACTGGAAGGACATATTAACTCATGAGCCTCATCAACGACGCTTTGAAACGCGCCCGGCACAATCCGCCGCGCAGTCCGCAAGGTTCGCTGCCACCCCTGCCGCCCACGGAAAAACCGACGCCGGTGCGTGAGTGGCTGGCTCCGGCCATTGTGATTTTTCTGATTGCCGCCGCGATTTTTCTCATCGCCTTTGCGGTGGAGCGCCACTCCGTTCAGACCATTGTCACCGCTCCGCCTGACCCAGTCGTGGCCACGCAGCAGGCCGCCGCCGTCGCGCTGCCTGTCATCGCGCCGCCGCCGCCGCTGCCGCTGAATCCGCAGGAAGCGCCACGGTTGCAGGGAATTTTTTATTCGCCCACCGCACCGACGGCGATTGTGGACGGCAAAACGGTTTCGCTCGGCAGCCATTATCTCCAATATCGCGTGACGGAAATCACCCAATACACGGTGACGCTGGTCGGCCCCGACGGCAAGGCCATCAGGCTCGGCCTGGGTGACTGACACCGTTTGACGCCATGCCGCTCCGGGAAAAATTTCGCGGTTCTCCCGCCTTCGTCCGCGCCGCGCCATTTATCCTCTTCGTTATGCTCACGGCGGCGCAGGGAAAATTCGGCGCGGCTTCGGCCTACTGGTTTTACTTGGCCAAAACCTTGGTCGGTGTATGGCTGATTTGGCAAATGCGCCCGTTCATTTCCGAAATGCGCTGGGCGTTCAGTTGGGAAGCGGTGCTCGTCGGTGTCGGGATTTTTGCCGTGTGGATCGGCGTCAGCGGCGAATGGACGACGCAAAGTTCACTTTGGGTGAAACTCGGCCTGGCACATTCGCCGGGAAAATTTGCCGTCGCGTGGAATCCCAACGAACAATTCGGCTCCGGCTCCGCCATCGCGTGGCTGTTCATCGCCACGAGGATTTTCGGTTCAACCTTCATCGTCCCGCCGCTGGAAGAGGTTTTCTACCGCTCGTTTTTATATCGCTATGTCGCCAGCCAGGATTTCCTCTCCGTGCCGTTGGCTAAATTTTTGCCGCTACCGTTTATTTTCACGGCGCTCATCTTCGGCCTTTCCCACAACGAATGGCTCGCCGGCATCATTTGCGGCATGGCGTATCAATGGCTTGTGCTGCGCAAAAACCGGCTCGGCGACGCGATGACCGCGCACGCCATCACCAATTTCCTGCTCGGCCTCTGGGTCGTCACACGCGGCGCGTGGCATTTTTGGTGAACCGCCACAACCGCGCCGCCCGCTGGCGCAATTTTTTAATTGACATACATTCCAGCGCAATGTATAACTCTGCCATGCTTACGAAAGATCTGGTCGCCGCGTCCTCGAAGCCGCTGCTGCTATCCATCCTCGCGGGCGGCGAAAGCTACGGCTACGAGATCATCCAGAAAGTCCGCGAATTGAGCGGCGGCCAGATCGAGTGGAGCGACGGGATGCTCTATCCCGTTTTGCACCGGCTGGAGCGCGACGGCCTGATCGAGTCCGAATGGAAGGAAGCCGACACTGGGCGCGAGCGGAAATACTATTTCATCAGTTCCGACGGACGCAAAGCCCTCAAAACCGAGCGCCAGCAATGGCTGGCCGCTCACAACTCCCTGTGCAAATTATGGAAAATCAAACCCGTTTCGATCTGAACGCCGCCGTTGAAAACTGGCGGAACGAACTCGCCGCGCAACCCAATCTCGCGTCCGACGACCGGCGTGAACTGGAAACGCACCTGCGTGACGCCATCGCCGGATTCCAGCAACGCGGCTTGAACGACAAGGAATCATTTCAGCTCGCCCGCGAGAAGATTGGCCAGTTGCAACTCATTGGAAAGGAATTCAAAAAAGTCGGCGCAATTTGTTGGAACAAGCCAATGGCGTTGACTGCTTGGGGAATTTTTGCCGTTTCGCTTTTTTTGCCCGCATACGCTGCAATCGGTATGTGGCCGGGTTACAAATGTGCATTGGCAATTTTGCCGTGGCACATGGGGTTTCCGGGAAAAGGAGATGAGCGGCTAGTTTTTATAAATTTTGAGCTTTTGAATTTTGCGAATTTGCTAATGATTGCTTCGCCAATTTTGCTCTGCTGGTTTGGGCGAAATGCAAGATTGATGAGATGGTTTCACTATTTAACTCTTGCCGCTGTCATTTCTGTTGGCTGGTTTTATTTGGATGAATTTATTCATAATTACGGACGAGATTGCGGTGTCGGTTGTTATGTTTGGATTTTATCATTCGTGCTCCTTTGTTTGTCCGTGCTTTCGCGGTTTTTGCCGCCGCAGAATCGAAAGAATCTAAAACGCGTTTAAATTTTATGGAAGATGAAGGAAGCGAGAGCGACGATAAATCTTGCGAATGACTTCAGCGCAACATAAAAAACGAGTTCGCGTAATTGCTGTCTGCCTCGGTTCTGCGCTGTTGTATTCATGCGCGACCGCGCCGGTGCCAGACGGGTCAATTGACAATTCAATTCGTCCTAACCTTCCCTCCGAAACAACTTTCAACAAGGAAGCTGGCAATGGCGGCAACTTGCTTAATGGCGACTTGCTTTATCTGACACTGCGTTTGGAGGATGGAGAAAATTTGTTGTTCCTTATGGATACCGGAAGCGATGTCAGCGGACGGTCAAAACCAGCCAGTTCGGGTCGAATGAAAACCAGCCACTTTGAGGGAAGCATTGCGTTAGGTGCGGCAGTTGTTGCACAAGGACGCGGTGAACGAACTCAACGTGAGCTTACAGCATTCAATATTAACTTTGGCGGCCAATGGCTGGTCCCAACGGCGCATTGCGCGTGAACTGGACGTCAACCGGGAGACGGTGGGCCGCTATTTGCGGCAGGCCCGGTCAAACCCGGCCATTTCGACCTCCGGCTCCGAACCTCGGCCCGATTCAAAACCAGCCATTTCGACCCCCGGCTCGGTGGCTGGTCGGCAGAGTCTTTGCCTGCCATGGCTGCCGCAGATTGAGGCGGCGGTTTCCGTCGGATTGAGTGCCCAGCGGATCTATCAGGATTTGGTGGTCGAACATGAGTTCGCCGGCAGTTATCAGGCGGTCAAACGGTTTGTGCGGCAACTGCGGCAGACCCAGCCGGTGCCGTTTGTGCGGATGGAGGTGCTCCCGGGAGCCGAAGCGCAGGTGGATTTCGGTCAGGGTGCGTGGGTGGTGGTGAACGGCAAACGCAAACGGCCGCATTTGTTCCGGATCGTCCTGAGTCATTCGCGGAAGGCTTACAGCGAAGTGGTCTGGCACCAGACGACCGAGAGCTTCCTCCGGTGTCTGGAAAACGCCTTTCGCTACTTTGGCGGTGTTACCTGCACGCTCATCATCGATAACCTGCGAGCCGCCGTGACGCGGGCCGACTGGTATGATCCGGAAGTCAATGTGAAGGTGGCGGAGTTCTGCCGCCATTACGGCACGGCGATCCTGCCGACGCGCCCGGCCATGCCCCGTCACAAAGGCAAGATTGAGGCGGGGGTGAAGTTCGCCCAGAACAACGCCCTCAAGGGACGCAGCTTTGCCAGTCTGGCGGCCCAAAACCTGTTTCTGGCGGAGTGGGAAGTCAGTGTGGCTGACACACGCATTCATGGCACGACCCGCCAGCAAGTAGGCAAGGTGTTCCAAGAGGTGGAACGCGCCAAGCTGACGCCCTTGCCGGCGGGCTTGTTTCCGGTCTTTGAAGAAGCGCCCCGCACGGTGCATCGGGATGGTTACATCGAGTTGCAACGGGCTTATTATTCGGTGCCGCCGGAGTATGTGGGCCGTCAGGTCTGGGCACGCTGGGAGTCCCGGCTGCTCCGGGTGTTCAACCAGCGCCGGGAAGTCATTGCCGTGCATGCGCTGGCCGAACCGGGGAAGTTTGCCACCGACCCGAACCATCTCCATTCGCCGTACCGCCAATTCGTCCAGCAGGGCCTGGATCATCTGTTGGATCGTGCCCGGCTGATCGGGGTGCAGACCGGCAGTTGGGCCGAGGCGATGATCCAACAACGCGGTCCCATCGGGGTGCGGGTTTTGCAAGGCCTGTTGGTGCTGGCGCAAAAGCATCCAGCCAAGACACTGGAACAGGCAACCCAGAAGGCGTTGCATCATGGCGCCTGGCGCTTGCGTGACTTGCGCGCCCTGCTCGAACAGGCCGCACCCTCACCCCAGTTGGACTTTCTGGAAACACATCCGCTGATCCGCAACCTCGACACTTACCGGGACTGTGTGCCCGACTGCTTTACACCCACAACCACCAACCCCACATGAGCACCCTTCAAACCACCCTGAAACAACTCCGCCTCTCCGGCCTGAGCCAAACTCTGGACGTCCGACTCCAAGAAGCCGCCGCCAATCGTTTGAGCCACGCCGAGTTCCTCGAACTGATCTGTCAGGACGAACTAAACGTCCGGCAACAACGGCAAATGGAACGCCACACCAAACTGGCGGACTTCCGCCATTTGAAAACGCTGGAGGACTTCGACTGGAGTTTTAATCCCACCGTTCACAAAAAGGAGATTTACGATCTGGCCACCTGCCGGTTTATCCGCGAAGCCAAGGATGTCTTGTTCCTCGGCCCGCCAGGCGTCGGCAAAACGCATCTGGCCCAAGCCATCGGCTACGAGGCCATCCGCCAGAACTTTGTCGTGTTTTACCGCTCCATCTTTGATCTGGTCCGTGACTTCATGCAAGACGAGGCCTTCAACCAACAGGACAAGACGCTCCGCAAATACTTGAAGCCCGACCTCGTCATCATTGATGACATGGGGCTCAAACAACTGCCCAAAAACTCTGGCGAATATCTGCTGGAAGTCATCATGCGCCGCTACGAAAACCGATCCACCATCATGACCAGCAACCGGCCCTTGGAAGAATGGGGCAAGCTGTTGTGCGACGTGCCCACCGCCGGAGCCATCATTGACCGATTCCTGCATCGCGCCCGGGTCGTGGCCATTACCGGCAAAAGCTTTCGGGTCAAGGAAGCGCCCGTGATCACCCAGGAAAACCAGAAAAGCCGAAAGTCCGCCGACCAACCGACAGCCGGGGCCGCGAGCTAAGGCTCGCAGCTCGGCCCCGGCTCGTTCTAACTCGCAGCGGAAATCCCTTGATCCCAAGAACAGAAATGATATGAATCTCTCACCTCAGAGTGGCTGGTTTTGATTCGACCCTTGGTGGCTGGTTTTGAAGTGATCGGTGACAGAAGCGATTCCACCACCTTGGACAAATCCTTGGAAGCAAAGTTGGGGAAGCGTCTCGGAACGACCACGCTGAACTGGGATTACTCGGC
>Ga0302266_10000258_pt1 | contig 54844 bp, 26 predicted proteins | sample III_Bog_E1_2_FD_194559 | JGI IMG/M metagenome (GOLD analysis project Ga0302266, IMG submission 194559) | Peat permafrost microbial communities from Stordalen Mire near Abisko, Sweden - III_Bog_E1_2 | ecosystem: Environmental > Terrestrial > Soil > Wetlands > Peat | place: Sweden: Abisko...
AGTGATTCAGCGAAGCGCAACTCGATGTGGTCTTCTTCCCGGCGCATGGCTTCCACGAGGATATTGTCGGACGTCTCGATGAAGGACTCAAACGGCTTGGGCGCGGAGCCATGGATGAGGATGGGCGCCTGATTATATTCCCACGCGGCACGCGGAACAGCGGCTTGCTCCCACGGCGCCTGGTGAGGAAGCATGGAGTAGGCGAGGGCATGCCGGCCCTTGCCGGTTGTCCAGGGATTGTCGAATTTGTGATACCGATCTTCGGCGTTGAGAAGGTAGAGGATGGGTGTGCTTCCCACGATTTCGCGGCCGGTCAGGCCACGGTCGAGCAGGGCAACGCCGCCGCCTCCGGCGAGTTCGAAATCCATCCAGCGGACGGCAGGCACGATGCCCTTGTTCCATCCGGGCAGATCGGGTTTTGGGCGAGCCCATCCGCTGTGGGAGAAGCCGTAGGGAATGCCGCGGCGGATTTCGGTTACTTCTTCCGTGAGCGGGAACTCGGCCACGACGACCGTATAGTCGGGAATGTTATTGACCTCGGTTTCGAAGTCGATGCGGGGATGATCGTGGTAGAAGGTAATGCGGCGGACGAGAGCCCCGCCACCGTAAAATGAGCCACGAACTTCAGCAGTGGTGGCGACTGGGCCGCGAACGACTCGGAGTGTGGAGGGCAGATCGCTCGACGTGGCGAGCCGTGCTCTTCCTGGACGCGGCGGCATGAAGTCGGCGGGGTTGTTTTCTTCTTTAATAGGACGTTCAGCGACGAGGACGTTGGCAGGTGCGGCCAATAGTTCGCGGCCGGAGGGTTTTAGCTTGAGGCTTGTTAGTGCGCCAGTTGTTTCGTCTAGACGGGCGATGTAGTGCTCGGTTTCGATGGCGGCTGTGAGGGAGACGGGCTGGGGGACGACAGGGGGTTTGCTTGAAAGTTTTAAGGCTCCGATGCTGAAGGATGGTAGGACGGGGCGACACAGAACGGAGCCATCCGGGAGCGCTTCGCAATCGATGCCTTCAAGACTCTTGCCTTTTGGAAGAAGGAGCGAGAGAGGGTCAGTGCGTTTCCAGTTGAGCGGGTTAAAGAGGCCGAGGCAGTCGCCACGGGGCAGCAATGAGCGGCCAGCCTCGCCGAGCAGGCGCACGGTGGTTTGGCCGACCCAATCGAAGCGATCGCGCACGTCCCACGAGGTATCGCTGACGAAGACCATGCCGCCCGCCGATCCCCATAGGGTGTTGCGATCCATGCAGAGAAGCATGAGTATCCAAGAGTCATATGCGGGCTTGACGGGGTAGGAGTACGCGCCTTGCAGGCTGGCGATTGTGGAGAGCATCTCGGCGGATTGGAGGGCATGCTCATTGCGGCGATAGCGAGTTTTGACTTCGGGGTTCTCGATCCAGAAGGCATCAAAGGCGTAAGCGGTGCCGGCATGGCTGGTGGGTATGGAGATTTCGCCGGCGCGAATGCCAGGCAGGACAGCATCTACATATTTGCTGAGGGTGGAGAACTGAATGCTGGTTTGAGGGTTAAGTGCGGACCACTGATCGAGCAGGCTGGATGGATACTCGCTGACGAGGGGAGCGACGGAGTAGTCGTCTCCGCCGCCGAGAATGAGCGTGGGTGCTCCCTCGGGGGTGATTGGGTCTTTGGTCTCGAAGAATTTCTCCAGCCTCGTTAGTTGATCCGACGAGAGTGGCGTTTTGCTGGAGAAGATTGGCTGCGCTTCACTATAGTGGCCGGGGCTGAGGGTGAGAATTTTCGATCCATCGGGAGAAACCGACCAGTACATGGTCTTACCGCTGGGGTTCTTGCGCGTGTAGATCATGGCGTCGAGACCGAGGCCGGAGGCAATCTGGGCCATCTGCTCGTGAGTGCCGCAGACATCGATGGTCCAGGCGTAGCGCGGCTCAAGGTCGAAGACCTGCCGGTACCAGCGAAGACCCAGGACGCCCATGCGAACAAGGGCTTCGCCGCCGGAAAGATTGATGGTGGGCTCGAGGAACATGGCGTTGACGAGTTCGACGCGCTGCTCGCGAATGCGCTGTTTGAGCTCCGGAATGCGCTCCGGACGGAAATTCATGATGGCGACGATGTTGTTAATCTCCGACAGTACGAAGGCGTAATGAGGGTCCTTGGCGACCCGGTCGAGATGCGTCAGGTAGCTGTTGGCGCAGTAGACGCGCTCGCGCGAAAAAGTGGTGAGCCACCCGCAACTGGCGGGATGGAAGTTGGGGACGATGTAGACCTTTCGTTGCGTGGGAACGGCGAAAGTGCGACGGCTAGCTACGCTTCCAAATCCGGTTACAGCGGCGAGGAGCCTTATGAAGCGGCGCCTGTTCATTGAATCCTTTCAGCCGGCACATTAGAACGGGGTCGGCATCCCGCCGGCAAGTCCGCAGGGTCAGAGGCTGGTCTGCGAGACTTCGGTCTTTGAACAATTGGTGGCTTCAACGAGAGGCATCTTTAATGGACGCGCCGATTCCGCTATCGATTTCTGTTTCTTCCGTGGTACCCAGATCATTTGGCGATCCCATAGATTTCTATTTTGCATCGCGCACACAGCGGAATCCAACGCCACCGGAGCGGTCGTACCCCGGCGCCATCAAGAGCAGCTTGCTGTGCTCGTCATTGCGAAACGCCTCTGGGAAATACCAGACGGAGCCCTGCGGCTGGTAGTACTCGCCACCGCGCAGGATCGCTGCTCGTGTATGCTCATCTATAAATTCCTCGGTCCATTGCCACACATTACCGACCATGTCCATGACGCCGTAAGGGCTTGCGCCCTGAGGATGGGCGTCCACCGAGTCCGGACCCCGCATGGTATGACTCATATCAGGGGTGGGAATATTCGAAGGCTGCCAAATGTCTCCCCAGGGATAGATGCGGCCATCCATGCCCTGAGCTGCGAGTTGCCATTCCCACTCATGGGGCAAGCGCTTGCCCGCCCACTTCGCATATGCGCGAGCGTCCTCCAGAGAAACCCAAGTCACGGGCCGATTGTCCCAGCCTTGCGGGAAGCTGCCGTTCTTCCAGTCGCGTAGAAAGTTGCTCTTATCTGCTGGTGCGTAGTGAGTTGCATCCAAGAACACCTTGAATTTGACGTTAGTCACTGGGAACTCGTCGATGAAGAAAGGCGCAATCTGAATTTCCTTTTCGTGGAAGCGGCGCGGCGAGTCTTCCCACAGATACTGTACGTCGACTCCAGGGTTACCGCCGCCCTCAATCTCCGTGCCTTTTACCTTGAACAGAAATTGACCGCCGGGAATCCTGATCATCCCCGTCGGCGCCTCAGCCGCAGGTCTGGTTGGCGGAATCTCGATAATCCTCTGCTGCAGAATTGAAGGCTCATGCGGATAGGTGGCTAGCGGCGTTGCAGTCATGGCGGCCATGCGCACCATCAGGGCTTTGATCTCGTTGCTCGGTTCGTCTGGAGTGGCAAGGATTGCTCCGTAGCCGTTGGCTTCAAGATCCAAGCTCAATGCGTCAGCCCGTCCGTTGGTTTTCGGCTTCAGTTCAGTCCCGTGATAGAGGTCGAAGTAGCGCATTCCCTCCGTGAACGTGGCATCCAACTGAGGTCCGACAATGTTATAGCTGTTGCGATTGACAATGGTCCAGACGGTGTCGCGACCAAGCGGCCACCGGCTGGCGTAGACGCCATAGTTGTGGGTGGGGTAGAGCGGTTCCCAATCCGGGCTGACCAGGAATGGCGCGACTCCTCGCTCGATGGTAGCTACACGCCGCGTTGCCTCAGCGTCGCGTTGGTTGACGCCATTCCAGATGCCCCAGATATTTTCCCAACTCTCCCATCCAACGCCGTTGAAGAATGCGAATTGCAGGTCGTTTGTCTTGTCCTGACTCCAGCGATCGCTGATGTTGACCATATGACGTGGTTCCAGCCACTTGAAACGGTCTACCGTGGGGATGAAGGGAAACCAGTACTGACCCCACGTCATCACGTTCCAACTCAGCGCTTCATCGCTGGGACTGTGTTCAGGTTCAAATGCGAGTGGATGACCGATGGCTTCTGCCGCCAGCGAAAACCCAATGGGCACGCCGTCCTGGGTATCGCCGTTAATGCCATCGGCACCGATGTCCTTCATGAGCGCGGCAATAGCTTGAGGCCATGGTGTATCAGGCTGGTGTGTCCCTTCGTCCCACATCATCATTGGGAAAAGCACGCGCACGCCACGGCGGTGAAAGTCGGCAACCATCTGGCGGACGCCTTCGACACCGCCAGGCATCGATTCGACCATTTCAAGCTGGTTGCGGTCGTCGATTCCCATGTTTGGATAGGTAGACCACACCAGGACGGCATCGATGCCGCCGTAGCGTTTCTCAAGATCGTCAAGATAGCGGTCGACGGTGTAGCGGCCTGCGACGGGATCGTAGAAATAGCGATCCTGTGCCATCATTTGCGGTTGAATGAAACTGGACTGGGTCCAACGAAGGGCGGGCGTCTCATAGCGGGATGGATCATATGCGATTCGAATGCGACGCTCCGAGCGCCAGTGTTGTACGTCCTTGAGCCAATTCTCATGCGTATAGGGCGTGCAAACTGGTACGAGCACGCTATTCCATGCGAAGTGCAGATTCATGCAGTCAGGTGCGGGAATTTGCTGGTCTGTGGCAGGGTACAGTGTGTACTGCGCAGTGGAGGCGATGGGGATTGCTAATGACAGGATTCCAAAGCAAACTGTGCGAAACATGCAGATCGAGATCTCCCTATCCATTTCGTTCCTAACCTGAAAGTGAAGGACGTAGAGAATCCTACACTCGTCTGGCCAACTGCGCATCAAAGCTTGCCCCGAATTGCTTGGAGGCCGACTCACAAATTATGTAATGCGGAAATGGTCGCGGGATGCGATTCTCTGCGCAGTGCGGAAGATGAAACGGGTGCCATTGCAGATGTAATATGGCAACGCGTTAATGCAGGTTGGGATAGGTCCGATAAGCTTCAATCGTGGTGGAGATTGGGGTACCTTTGACCCACGATGTCTTGAGGAGCAATTCGAAATATGGAAGAGTAGTCACGTGCAGCATATTCTGAAAGTTCTCCAACTGGTATTCCGATAGCAGAAAGTCGCCTGCAGCCTGAGTGTTTTCTGGACCTCCGCCTTCCAAGAGAAGGACATTGCCATTGTGATCCGGATTGGGAAGGTAAGCCACAATGCTATAGCCGTAGGAGCCGGAGCCGGAACCGACCCATGAGTAGGTCTTCTGCTCGCCGGCTGCGGGTGAGCGGTTCACGATCTCGCGGATAGAATCGTATCCAAAGACGAAGTTCATGCGCCCTTCGAAGAGTCCATCCCATGGATTCGAAATCCGGCTGCCAACCAGAATCACGTTGTGTTGTGAGATAAGATCCGGCATGAAATCGCGGGCGTCATAAACGTGGATAGTATTCTTCAGCGGATCTAGTGTCATGAGGCGCAGCACTAATTTGAACTCGCTTGGACTGGCGAGGTTCCAGTCCGAGATGAGATTCAAGTTGGAGGCCATCTCCGGGGTCTGCTCGTTAAATTTGTTGATATAGCTGCGGCTTTGATAGTCGGTGAGCGCAATTTGCTTTTTGCTCAGGCTCTGGACTAACGAAAAAGCCGAGTCGGAAATTACGATATCTGTATCCTGATCGGTTTTCAGAAACCCAGACCAGAACGCTTTGACCGAAGGCTCGTACTTCCACGGGTACAGTAGCCGATTTGTCGATTGAATCTGGCTCCACATGGCAATGCACGCGGCAGCGAGAACTAAAATGATTAGTCCGGCACCGATCAATGCAGCACGCATCCATCGGATCCCTTCGGAATTCAGGAGCACTTCTGGGACGGTTTCAAGTGGTTCGGAAGTGATATCGATGCCGGCGGATGGGTCTGAGGATTCGACTGGAAGGGCATGAGATTCTTGCGACAACTTCCGGTCAGTCTCTGCCTGCGCAGCCTGTCGCTGTGAATCGGAGGTAAAAACGGGGCGGTATGAACCCGGAGGCATATCAATTCTTATGCCGTTCTTTGCCCCTTCACCGGCATAGTACTGGGCCAGCCGCTTTCTGAGATCGGCTGCACGTACGCGCACAATTGGGTCACCCCCTGTGTCGTAGTCGGCGCTCCTGCCGAATACATGCGCACCGACGATCCGCTCCTTGAGCATTTCGTCGTGACCTTCCAGAGTTTGAACGACCAAGTATTGAAGCAGGTGCTGAGACTGCTTGCTGGCTCGAAACGGAATGCTCAGCAAAACATCGGCCAAGGCCTCCCGAACTTGCTGGGGAGTTGGCTCCAGAGGCTGATGCGCAGGCAGTGATCCGCGTTCCAAATCGGCGTCTCCGACAGACGAGCCCATGCGAAACCCTCTCTACCGTAAACTAGGCGACACGTTGAATTTACACCTTTGTTTTCAACATGACAAGACATTGGGCCTGTTCCTCCGCCCGCTCAACGTTACGGTAACGGGATACCCCCTTATCCGTAACGCCGCACCGAAACGCACCTTGCGCAATTTCTTTTGAGCGTATTTCCTTGCTCCGTGCTCAGATTCGCCCTTACAGCTACACCGAAGTTCAGTGACCAAGAGCACGAGGCGAACAAAAAGCCGATAAGACAATTCCATTGAGTGGAGAACCTGGGGTTTGATTACCGTATGCTTTCACTCCATTGACGACTGCCGAACAGAAGCAACCCTTCGAGGGCAATCGTAGACAGAACTTTCGTGGCGAGCCATCGATAGTTCAATAACAACAGAGCAAATTCAGGGAGGCAATACATGCCAGAAGTACGCAAAAGCGCAATATGGTTGGCAGCCATCTCACTGCTGATGTTTGGCTTGAGCACCTGTTGGAGTCAAACAAGTACCGGTGGCATCACCGGTCAGGTTGAAGATGCCCAGAACGCGGCAGTGCCTGCCGCAACGGTTGTCATACGCAGTCTGCAGACGAACACAGTCACGAAGCTGCTTAGCAATCAAGAGGGAATTTACAGCCTAACCTCTCTATCTGCGGGCACATACAGCGTGACAGTCGACAAGTCCGGCTTTAAACAGGTTGTCGTCAATTCCGTTCAGGTAAATATTGCCTCGATGACCAAGGTCGATGTGGTGCTACCCATTGGGGGGGTCACGGAAACAGTATCGGTAGAAGCCTCGGATCAGTTGCTGAACATCGAAAATCCAACGCTTACCACCGTTGTCCCGAATCATATCGTTTCAAGTCTTCCATTTCCGCAGCAAGGCTCGCTGGAAGTGGCGACGCTTGTGCCTGGCGTTCAGGGCGATCCGCAATATGACATGGGCGTGCAAAGCGAAGACCCAAGTGTTTATACGCAACCCACGACAACTGGCGGTTCGCTGGCCATTGGGGGTGGCAGGCCCGGTTCTACAGAGCAACTTGTTGATGGCTTCGATGTCACGATGATTGGCTACGCGAGGGCAGGAATTACTTTCTCTGCCAATTCCATCAATCAGGTAACGGTACAATCCGACGGATTGTCCGCTCAGTACGGAAGAACTGGCGGCGGCATTATCAACCAGTCGACGGCAAGCGGAACCAGCCAATATCACGGCATCGTCTCTTACCGGCACTATGACCCGTTTTTTGAGGCCGCTACTTACGGGCAGGGCGGGCTCAGGCAAGATGCGCACCAGAACATCTTCTCTGGCGCAGTTGGCGGACCGCTGCCGCTTCCGCATATCAAGAACACGTTCTTCTTTGCTTCGTACGAGCCTTTGCGGGCGACGACCAAGCTGTACACGCGTGCCAGGGTGCCGACACCGGATGAACTGGCAGGAAACTTCAACAACAACCTGAATCTCCTGAATACGAGTGTCCTCAAGAGCCAGGGCTATGCTGCGGCCGTTGCTGCGCCACGCACCGGGGGCCTTGCATATGAATTTCCCCTCAATGCGGCAGGATTTCCGTTTGGCGCGCAATACACAAGTTCAAGCCAGTATGTTCCAATTCCGAACAACAGTGTGGCGGCCCAGCTAGCACAGAATCCGGCAGCTCAATACGTATTGTCGCTCTTTCCAACCCCTGCGCATCACACCGCATTCACCCAGTACATTAACCCCGACGCCTCTTATGCAAACGATGGGAATAATGTCATTACGAGTATCGGCGTCGCCGACAATGACGACCGCTACGACGCCAGGATCGATCACGAATTCAACAGTTCCGACAAGATGTTCGTGCGTTATTCGAACGTTCCTGTAAGCGGCGCCCGCTTTAACTATCTCGGACCGACTTCCCCTATGGATCCATCTCAGGAGTCGAAGATCGATTCGCAGAATGCGGTCGTGAATTTTACGCATATCTTTCGCAACAATATCGTCAATGAGGCTCGCGTCTCCTATTTGTACATGGACTATGAAAATAGTCCCGCACCGGCAGGGCTCACCCAGGATTTCGCGGCGAAGTTGGGCTTGACTCCATCCGTGCTCGGCGCAGGCTTTCCCGCACTTGGCCTTGATGCCGGGACGGTCGGTGGTTCCACCGGCGGCAATGATGGCGGAATATCTCTGAACGAGTCTTACGCATATGGCGACGATCTTTCTATCCTAGTGGGCAAGCATACCCTGACGATGGGCGGCGAATTCAGAGCCATGCAATTGAATCGACTTAGTAACGCAAACCAATACGGCGGAAAGTACGGATTCAGTAACGGGCTGACTGCGGCTGCCATAGGCGGCGGCAATGCCACGGCCACCTTTATTCTCGGGCTTTCCAACAGTCTGGCTGTGCAGGCAGCGCAGAAGTATTACTACCGGTCGAAATACGGAGCCGCTTATATTCAGGATGACTGGAAGATATGGCCGAACCTGACCTTAAATCTTGGCTTGCGCTACAACCTTGAAACGCCCCGAACAGAAAAGAACGGCCTTCAGGGGCGGCTCCTGGCGAACTATACGGGGACGCTGAACGGTGTTGCGGCAACGGGTGCGTTTGGCTACGCAGGAATGAACGGTGTAGGAAAGGGACTTTGGCCCACAAACTTTAAGGGCTTCGAACCGAGAGTAGGCTTCGCATATCAACCGACACATTCAACGACAGTGCGCGCATCGTACGGTCTGATCCATGCACCTCTAACGGGAGTGACCAATAGCGTAATCCCCAGTCTTCTCCAGCCTGCTCTCAGGCTCGGAGGTACAACCGGAGGGAAGTACAGCACCGCGAATGGTTATACCAACTATTACGTCGACTACATCACCAATCCCTATACCCTGCCAAGTACGGGGCTGCCAGGTGTCCTGGGGCCGCAAGCTCCCGTCTTTAATACCAATTTCGCCATTCCCGACATTCCGCAAACGGACGCAGTTCCGTATATTGAACAGTGGGCGTTGTCCTTCCAATATCAGTTCCACAAGAACCTGCTCATGGAAGCCGCGTATTCCGGCCAGGCGGGAAGGCATCTCTTCCAGCAGCCCGTGTCCGAGAACCTGGTACCGCTGCAGACGATCCTGGCCGAGGTTGCCTCGAATACCAACTTCAATCAAGGCGGATTTCTGAATAAATACGGCCTTGGCAGCGGTAATCTAAATGTCAACAGTCAGCCTTATCCGCAATTTCCAAGTGGTGTAAGTCAGATGTTCGGACGCTGGGGAACATCGTCTTACAACGCCCTTTACCTCTCAGGATCGGAAAGGTTGATTGGTGGCCTGACGCTCTTGAGCAGCTTTACATGGGAAAAGTCAATGGATGACGGTTCCTCTGGGTCCGAGGACAGCATTACAACCGATACTTTCGGATTTGCATCTCCTCAAAACCCATACGCCCCGTATCAGGGTGAGCACTCATTGTCTTTGTTCGACATTCCAGTGCACCTTACGGGCGCATATGTGTGGGATATTCCAGTCGGGCGCGGTGAAAGAGTCAACGTCCAAAACAGGATACTGAATGAGTTTGCTGGTGGATGGAGCACTTCCGGCATTTTTACCGCCGAGTCGGGATATCCTGCAGCGATCAACCTTGGCGGCCCCGGCTGGTTCATAACCACTGCCCCCGGAGGCAATATCGGGAGCAATGGCAGCGGCTCTCCATACAACTTGCGGCCCAGCTTTGTGCCTGGCCAAAAGCTCATCCAGAGCAACTGGAAGAAGGATCCCTACGGATTGGCGGGAGGTGGCTGGTTGAATCCGGCTGCGTTTGCGGTGCCCGGTATGATTGGCGCCCCGCAATTGGGTAACGTTCCGAGAACGATGGGCGGAGCCAGAAGTCCACGCACCATTTACTTTGATGCAAGCGCCAAGAAGTCGTTTTCGATCACGAGCAGCGATCGCCTTAAGCTGGCTATCAAGTTGGATGCAATCAATGCCTTCAACCACTCCGACTTCTTCTTCAATCCGAATAGCGGTCACTCCTTCGAAGGAAACCTTGCTAATCAGACGCCAACATCAGCCACTTATACAGTCGCGGGCGGTTTCGGAGATCTGAACTCTGGCTCACAATCGCCGGGCAGAGTATTTGCGCTATCTGCCAATTTCACGTTCTGAGATTTTATCGGATCGTTCACTTCATCGCATCAGTGCGCACAGACTTGTGATGGGCCTTGCAAGAGGTCCATCACAGAGTCTAGATGCTATGTCTATCGGCTTGCCACGCCGATTTCAGTTTGGATGCAATGATGCAAGTGGTTAAAGGCCGCGAATCACCATCCGCCTTTCGGGAAATATAGTCGAATTAATGAATTGTATTTCTCTTTGAGCAATTCGGCTGGAGTGCCAATAGGAGTTTATGAGATCTCGACAGTTAGCTTCCTTGCGGATAGACGTGTCGTGCCATTGTGTCTTGAAGCCAGGTGAGGCGAAAGTCTGGTCAAACGGATCGCACAGTTTTTGGGGACGGGCTTGCGCGCTATGGTTCATGGTCGCCGCATTGGCTTCGTGCAGCGTGCAGGCTCAGTCTCTGGCGCAGGATCGCTCTGGGACGTCTGCGTCGCTGATCCTGCCGGAGATCGATCCGGTACTCGCGGCTGAAAGGTTCGATCCAGTAACGATGTCTGGTACGCAAGGATATTTCAGGGTGGGACGCTCGACAACCGGGCATTGGTGGTTTCAGGATCCGGAAGGTCACCCGTTTTTCTTTCGTGGTGTCACCTCGGTGAGCCGCGGGGAAGATCTGAAACCCACGGGGCCTTATACACGTAGAGTGCTCGATCTGTATGGCCGCGATCCCGCCGGCTTCAGAAAGGCTACATTCGAGCGGTTGCGCAGCTGGGGCTTCAACGCGTTAGGAGCCTGGAGCAACCAGGAACTATGGGATCAGGGCATGCCTTTCACGGTGATCCTTAACTTTGCTCAGTCAGGGCCGCAGATCGATGGAACCTATCTTCCCGACGTATTCGATCCGGCATGGGAAAAGGGAATCGACGCCACGGCGAAGAAGCTCGCCGAACCAGAGCGCACAAGCAAGCAACTGATTGGCTATTTCACTGACAACGAACTTGGCTGGGAGCAGGCGCCGATAGGTGGATTGCAGTTGGCTAGCGATGCGCTTGATCCGAAGCACAGCCCAACTTTGCTTCAGTTGTGCCTGAGTCAGGGCCAGGGGACGGCTGCATACGAGGCCGCGTGGAGGTTTGTGCTTGCCCGCCACGGAAACTCCCTCCAGCAACTCGCAACTGATTGGAAGGTGCCACTGGACGCGCAAGCGACTGTGAGGCTGTGGACCAAAGGACAGTCCGCCATCAGGTCGTCAGAATACCTGAAAGATGACGCGGCATTTTCAGGGGAGTTTGCGCGTAGATACTTTGAACTTACTGCAAAGGCCATACGTAAATACGACCCCAACCACCTCATTCTCGGCTGTCGATTCGGCGGGCCCCCGGGAGATGCCATACTCGCCCAGGTAAAGCGCCCTTGGGTGGATGTTGTCTCGGCCAACAACTACAGGTATGAAATGCAGGCGCGGATGAACATCTATTACCGGGCGACGGGCCTGCCGGTCTTGAACACCGAGTTCAGTTGGGGGCATGTGGGATTCTCCGAGCGGCCGCTGCCGAACGAGGAACCAACCGGAGCATCCGCGGTGGAGCGGATGGTGGAAAACGGAAAGACCGCCCTCGAGGACAGCTTTCATCTGCCAGGACTTGTGGGATGGACCTGGTACCGGTGGGTAGACAAAGTAGATTTTGTTCCCCCGATCACCTACGGGCTTGTAACCATTCACAACGATCCGAATACCGCAACAACAGACCTGGCAACGCGCATCAACCGGTGTGCGGAGCGGATTGCGGTTACAGGGACCTGCGGTACAAGGGTCCATGAGCTCTCTGTCTCTCCGCTGAATAATCGCTCTTCAGTTGGTGCCCCGGCGGCACAGGGAGACCCACCGTCATTGCCCGACCCGCGACCGGACCCAGATGGATTTCATCAGCGACGCACGCTAATGCTGCAGTCGCTTGCAGGCGAGGATTCGACGTACTTCGAGAAGATCAAGCGCGTGCCAGACCCGAATAAGTATGCCCTGCCCACTGTACTGGCCAAGCTGGAAGAAAAGACAGACCAGGAAGGAGCAAATGCATACTTAGCAAGGCATACCGATGAGTTGTATAACTTCAGCGTTGTTGGCCTGACCCGCCTGCTCTCCATGTATGGAAATGAGGTTCCAGCGGATACGCGAAACAAGATCGAGCACAATCTTTCGGCCACCGCCACCTGGACGGCCGATGGAACTGAGAATCACAAGTTAATGTGGCTGACTTCAGGAGAAGCATTAACCAGCAAGCTGCCTGAACTTACATTCTGGGGCGGTGAGTCGGAATGGCGCCGCAAACAGTTACTGGAACCGATTCGCCTCTATGTAAAACGGCTCTATGAAGTGGGTGAGGGTGAGTGGGATTCGTCTACTTATATTCCTTTTGGTATTCAGTCATTCGTTAATCTCTACGACTTCAGTACCGATCCGCATGCTCGGGCGGTGGCCGCGGCTGCGCTGGACTGGTACTCGACGGCCCTGGCAATGAAGTATTTCCACGGCACACTGGCAGGGCCGGAAGAGCGGGGATTCGATGATGGCACATTTAGCACTAACGCGGCTCTAGCCGGTTGGTTATGGTGGGGAGATAGCATGCGCCCCGCTACCTCTGCGGACTTCACGGGTCCACGGGCTATCAATGGCCGCTATTCGGTCTATGCCGCCCTGAGCAGTTATAGGCCGCACCCGGCCCTGCTGGAGCTTGCGCGGAAGATACATCCCCTGGAAGGACACGAAACCAATCCCAATTATGGCATGGAGAAGGCGGCCCAGAATTATGGGACGTTTGTCAGCACCGATAACTATTTTCTAGGTTCCATGGAGCTGGGTGCTCGAGGTGTGACTCCGTGGGAAAACCAGATAAGTCAATGGAAGCTGGTTGCAAGGGGAGACGGAGAAAACTATGTTTTCACCAGCTTGAATCCGTTTCACGACCCGCATGAGGGAAAGTCCCCGTATGACCAGGTCGCACAGTATAAGAGCACTCTGATCCAGATGACGTCAGTGCCTGATGGGGCTGAGGGCGCCATTGACAGGCTGCAGGAGGAGATCTCTCACCGTCCTAGCGGAGACGATCGCTTTCACGGGCGCGTAGTTCGTGAAGCAAGATTCTGGTTACCATCCCAACTCGTCGCTGCCGCGAAGCAAGGATGGTTTTTCATTGCTGCGAACCGGACCTGGGTTGCAGTGCGCCCGCTCCTGACTGGCGCAACTCTGGAAACTCCAGCCCGGGGCAACGAAGAGAAATGCGTCGTCTCCAGGGGCTCTATCACGGGTTTCGTCGTTCAGGTTGCGGATCAAGAAAAGTATCCGACCCTGGAAGAATTCCAGAGTGCTGTGACTCGCTCAGTCGATGTGGATTTATCTGAAGTTGCCAAGGGACACGTAAGGGTGAAATCGCTTGACGGAGCGCAACTGGATTTCACGTTCAGCAGTAGTGGAACATGGCCGGTGTTCTTAGTGAATGGAGTAGCGCAGCCATCGAATCTATCCAAGGTGTATGACACGCCGTTCGTTCAACAGGAGGGAGGGCGCCTTACGGTTCGCGATTCCTCAGGAGCAGGATTTCAATGGGATTTCACGGGCGATTGGCCTTACTACACCGAACTGCAGGGGACTGGCGCTCATGCTAACCAAGGCAAGTAAGAAATGGGATGGAAGATACTTGGCAGCAGTCGCCGCTCTGCTGGGAAGCATGGTAGCTCTTGCGCAGGAACCGTCGCAATCCAAAGATCGCTTCCAGTTCAACTTGTATCAAGCCCGTCATGCATCGCCCATGCAAGAACGGATTCGGCATTTGAGTCCATTTCCCGTTTGTGTCGTTTACTGGCAGCCAGTTACGACTACCTCCGTCGAACAGGTGCGCACGGAGTTCAAACAGATTCACGATGCAGGATTTCGCTGTCTAAAGACTCTCCAACTGATTGGTAATCTTCCGCAACAACAAGTATTCGAAGCTGCGCTCGATGCAGGGCTGACCCCGTGGTGGTACGGCGAGGCGGGCTGGGAGGACGTGACTCCTGAATTATTGGCGCGCCTTCACCTTCCAACTTCGATGCCGCTGCGGGAAGCGCTGACAAATCCAGCGGTGATTGAATATCAGACGCAGCGTTACCGGGAAGAGATCGAGCATCCAGTTACGATTCCTCCCTCACCTTTTCCCAACCATGGCTTCAGCCGCGGGCAGGGAGGATTTCAACTGAAGGCCGAATGGGTCCCTCTGTTTGCGCAGTGGCTCGAAAAGCAATATGGCACGCTCGTAGCCCTCGAGCAGGCATGGAATTTTGCTGCCAACCGAGATGAAATTCATCCCGCAACGTTTCACGATGCCGCGATTCTTGCCGGGGGAGACGGAAGCCACAATTCTGAGCCTTCGTTGGAGTGGGACTTCCGGCGCTATCGGGACATTCTTAGGTTTGAAGCGGATCAGAGAGTCTTCGACCTCAGGCAATCCGAGGCTTGGTTCCATCGATATCAACCATTAACGCCTCTCCGTGAAGGGGGAGAACTGGCGATGTTTCAGAACTTCGCCGCGATTGGCACCGACCAGTCTCTGGTTGCCGATGCGATGGCGGAGGTCGGCAGTTTCTACCCTTCGATTCATCCCGCGCATCACTTTGAGGTCTTCGAAGGTAATGTCGCGTTGCCCGTTTATCTGGAGTCGCAGCTTTCTGTCGATTTATCCAAGGGTATGTGGACAGGAGCTTGGGAGTCGACAGGCATGCCAAGCGTGTACAGCGGCTATTACGGCTACGCAGCGACTCCAGGCTTCATAAGCCAGATGATGATGAGTTACATTGCAGCCGGAATGCGCGGAATCGGAATCTGGGCTTGGAACATGAGGGATGCCGGCTGGGAGAGCGGTGAGTATTCTCTTGTGGACAGACAAGGAAAATTGACGCCGTGGGGAAGGCAAGCTGGGCAAATTGCCAAGGCTATAGATAAGTATCGCTTCGAACTCTGGGACGCACGTAACGAACCGACCGTTGGGATTCTTTATAGCTGGGAGAACATGGCGACGGCGGCCCGCTTGTCAACCGGAGCGTATCCGATCGCGCGAGACAACGACTTCGGCACCGAACCCACGCGAGCTGTCGCCGGCGCCGCAGAGGCCTTCCAGCAAGCGAATATTCCCTTCGAGTTTATAACCGAGCAGGACCTGAGAGCCGGCCTTACCGCACGGTATAAGGCAATTTACCTGCCGCATGAAGCTGTCCTGTCGAAAGATCTCTTTCGCATTCTTCACGACTATGTCAAAAATGGCGGACGGCTTGTTGCGGATGTGCCGGCCCCCTGGTGGGATGAATATGGCCGTGTGCAGCAGACGGGCCTCGGTACTCCATTTGAATCCATCTTTGGAGTAACGGTCAACATCTTTCAGGGAGATCGAAATGTGCATCGCAGTGTCGATGGCGAAGCGATAGAAGGAACCTATGCGGATCTATCGCTGACACGTGCGATCAAGACATCCTCGTTCGACACGGGCGATGCAGCGGTAACAGAAGTCCAACTTGGGCGTGGCTCGGCATCGTACATAGCTTTTGAGGCTTCTCTGCTCGCCAACGGCACGGAGAAGGATAAAGCAGTGACCTCCTGGGCCCGCAATTTGATCCTCAGGACAACAGTTCAGAGCGTTCCCGCCTGGACTGTTAGTGGCGCAATCGCATATCGCAGGGTTGCCCCCCATGCGCATCATTACTTCCTGATCAACAATGGTCCTGCCGTGGACGCGGTGATTAAAGCGGAGACGGCATACTCGCATGTTCAGGATGCGGTAACCGGGGAAGAAATAGGCAGTGGGGCTGTAGTTCACGTAATGCTGGAGGCAAATTCTGCCCGTTGGGTCAGAGCGGAGCTTCCCTAATGTTCATTCGCAATGAAGCATTCTCTTGCCTTATGGAAACGATCTTTCGTCGATTCGGAAGTTGCATTTCAAGATACATCTCCCGTGAAGATGTCATAGCTTCTTGCGCTGGGGATTGCAATCGTGAGTTGGGTGACAGAGATACGCAATGAATCTACGCATGTTTGGGATCCTGCTGGTTATATTTACCGCAATCATTGCAGTCGCGCAATCTGACAGCGCCGTCAATCCACCCCCGGTTAGGACTGACAGCGGCCTCGTCGCGGGAGTGTTCGAAGCCGGCGGCAAGGTTGTTGCTTTCGAGGGGATTCCGTACGCTGCACCGCCAATTGGGGAGTTTCGCTGGAAGCCTCCGCAAGCGGCGCCAAAATGGGATGGCGTGCGTTCAGCCAAGGGCTTCGGGCCGCATTGTCCTCAGTTCGAAAGCTCACCCGACGTAGTCTTTCGCGATTCGGGCTCGAGTGAAGATTGCCTCACCCTGAATGTTTGGGCCTCTGCCAGCGCCAGAAACGACCGTCTGCCGGTTATGGTTTGGGTCCACGGTGGTGGTTTTGCTTATGGAGGGTCTTCAGAGCCTCGTCAGGACGGCCGATATCTTGCCGCGCGTCATGTCATCGTGGTCTCAATGAATTATCGCTTAGGCATTCTTGGTTTCTTCGTTCACCCCGAACTTACCGCAGAGTCGTCCCACCATGCATCGGGGAATTACGGCCTGATGGATATGACTGCCGCACTGGGATGGGTGAAACGCAATATTGCTTCGTTTGGGGGAGACCCTGACAATATTACTCTCTTTGGCGATTCCGCTGGATCTTTCGCAGTGAGCGCGCTGATGGCGTCCCCGATATCGAGAGGCATGCTCTCAAAGGCAATCGGAGAAAGTGGCGGAGCTTTTTTCAGTCCTGGTCTCGTCGTTGAATCCCGCGAAATGCGCGAAGAGCGAGATACCAGTCTCGCCAAGGCAGCTTTTGGAACCTCTCGGCTTCCTGAATTGCGCAAGCTTTCTGCTACGGAAATTGTCAGGGATGTAGTTGGCAAGTTGGGTCCGCTCGTCTTCGGTCCCGATGTCGATGGATACTTCCTGCCCGACTCCGTGCCCAACATCTATGCTGCAGGAGAGCAGGCTCACATTCCTCTGCTGGCGGGCTGGACAGTGGATGAAGGCCGCAATCAGGTGGTCCTTGCCAATCCCAAGATCACGGCTACCAGCTTTGTCGCTCAGGCTCAGCGCGAATTCGGAGCGAACTCAGAAAAGTTTCTCGCACTATATCCTGCTAGGACGAGCGAAGAACTTCAGAACTCAGCCGCCGAATACGCAGGCGACCACTCCATTGCCTACTCCACTTGGAAATGGCTTGAGGCGCAGGCTAAGACGGACAACGTTCCGGCCTTCCGCTACTTCTTTGAACTGGGTTCCCCTGGCGACAAGAATCATTCCGTCAGCCTGGGAGCATTCCACACAGACGATATCGAATATGTATTCGGAACTCTAGACTCGCGCTCTGGAGCTACTTGGCGTCCTGAAGACCGGGAGCTCTCAGAGCGAATGATGAGCTATTGGACGAACTTTGCTCGTACTGGTGACCCAAACGGTCCAGCTCTGCCCCAATGGCCGGCATATACGGAAAGGAGCGGATGGGAGGTCATGCATCTTGATGTTGTCCAGGAGGCAATTCGTGACACGCACCGTGATCGATATCTCTTCTTAGATCAAGCTTGGGACAAGCAGCCGAACAGTTCGCAGTCCAAACCTTGAATTGACGAAGGACATCATAGCCAGGGAATGGCGTCAACAAGTAAAGAGTGCTTACATAACACTGCACGCGCCGGGTATCAACGGAGTTTTAGAAAATGGCTTATTTGTCCAATGATCCAAGGAGCACGGTGGCGCAAATGAGCCGGATTACTGTCTGTTCCCTGTTCCTGTTGCTTGTGTTTCCTTTCTTGGCTAATCCTTTAGCTGCGCAGGTCTGCCCGTCCTCAAATGGACCGCATCTCATGCTTGGTGCTGCGTGGTACCCGGAGCAATGGCCCGAGAAGCAGTGGGAACGTGATCTTGCCACTATGCAGGCAGCACATATTAACCTTGTCCGGGTTGGAGAGTTCGCCTGGAGCGAGTTGGAACCGGCCGAGGGTGATTACAGATTTGAATGGCTCGACCGTGCCATTACCTCGGCAAGCCGCCATTGCATGGCTGTAGTTCTGGCAACTCCTACCGCGGCCCCTCCCGCCTGGCTTGTGAGCAAATACCCAGAGGTGCTGAGAATTGAGGAGGATGGTCACCGTGCCGAACATGGTGGCAGGCAGGATTACTCGGCGGCCAGCAATCAGTATCGGGCTTTGACGCGCGAAATCGCGCGCCGTCTAGCCGAGCGATACGGCCACAATCCCGCTGTAGTTGCCTGGCAAATCGACAATGAATTTGGTTACGCGAACCCTTCCTTTGACAAAGAGACATTGGCGGCGTTTCATGGCTTTCTGCGCCAGCAGTATGGGACTATTGCCAATCTGAACCGTCTTTGGACGACAACATATTGGAGCCAGGTCTACGATTCGTTCGATGAAATTCCGATGCACTCGCACGACGAGAACCCTGGTCTGCTGATGGCTTGGAAGAACTTTGTAAGTGCAACCTGGCGGGAGTACGAGGACAACCAGATCCAGGCGATGAAGCCCTTCCTTGATGCACGTCAGCGCATCACCACCAATACAGTGGGCTGGTACGACAACTTCGATCACTATCCGGTCGAAGAGGACCTCGACTTCACTTCCTGGGACGATTATGTCGGGCAAGGGCATCTGATGGAGGCCGACAACGCCGCGCAGAACGATTTGGCGCGAGGATTCAAGCAGAAGAACTTTTGGGTCATGGAGACGCAGCCCGGATTTGTCAGCTGGGCTCGAATCAACAATTCGCTTGATCGCGGCGAGGTGCGCGACATCGCGTGGCAAGCGGTCGGCCACGGGGCCGACGCTTTGGCCTACTGGCAATGGCGCAGCGCGCTCAATGGCCAGGAGCAATATCACGGAACATTGGCCGGCCCGGATGGAGCGCCTATGCCCGTATTGGCCGAAATCAGCCAGATAGGCGAGGAATTCGCCTCGGCCTCTCCATACTTGATTGGCACAACGCCTAATTCACAAGTTGCCATGCTGCACTCTTACCAGAGCCGCTGGGCGATTGAGTGGCAGCGCCACGGTGAATTCGATCCTGTTCGCGAGTTCGACGATTTCTATCGACCTTTTCATGAGCAAGCTCAGTCAATCGATGTCCTGTCTCCAGACGCACCGCTGGACCGTTATCGACTTGTAGTCGCGCCCGCGCTGAATGTGCTCCCTCGCGCAACTGCGCAGCGGCTGATCCGTTACGTCGAAAACGGGGGCAACCTGGTGCTAGGTCCACGCTCGGGCATGAAAGACGAGGAGGATGCGCTCTATCCGGAAAGACAGCCGGGGCCACTGATCAGCCTTCTGGGTGGTCGCGTGGAGCAGTACTTCGCGCTGGAGGCGCCAATCGGGGTCTCTGGATCTCTAGGCGCAGGCAAGGTCTTATCGTGGGCGGAAATGCTCTCGGCAAATCGCGACGACGCACAGGTTCTGTTGCGCTACGGGGCCAGCAATGGCTGGCTCGACGGACAACCGGCTCTCATCACGCGAACCGTGGGCAGCGGCAGCATTACCTATGTTGGAGCCTGGCTCTCGCCGGCATTGATGGACCGTCTTGCGGCCTATATCCTGCAACGCGCGCGGATTTCTCCCATCCTGGCCGGCGTTCCGGCGGGAGTGGAGGTATGCGAGCGCAGCGGGGACGATAAACGTGTCCTCATTCTGATTAATCACACTCATCGAATCGAGACAGTGCGAGTTCCATCCGGCTCGCAGTCTATCATCCATCAGGCTTTGCGCCCGAAAACATCGATGAATTCGTCTGTACGCCTCACACCTTACGGCGTAGAGGTCTTTTCGATTCCGATGCAGAAATAGCAACTTTCATCCAGGAGCCACCTTAGTGAAATACTGGTCATTAGATTTTTGGTCCAAGGTTTTGGGTTATGCCTTCATCCTTCTGATATCCGTCACGTTTCTTGCTACTGGGCGCCTAGCAGCGCAGGGCGCAGCACACACCGAGAGCGCAAATCCTGCCCTGAGTCTCTCACCGCAAGAGAAGGCGGATATAGCGGCGGACGTGCAGCGCCATAACGGCGACTCGCCAGCAAATGCAGGTCCGCAGGCCAACGATCTTTCGCCTTCACTCGATCCCGCGGACGTAATGAGGGCGATGCGGTTGGTGGCCAACTGGCAGTTGGATAGATCGCGGCAGTTCTTCAATCTGGAGTGGCCACACTGCGCACTCTATACCGGCTTCATTACGGCGTCGGATGCGTTGCACGATCCGAAATATCGCGCTGCCGTTTACCTGGCGGCAAGGGACAAGTTCAAGTTCACGACTGGCGACCGCAAGTTAAACGCCGACGATCAGTGCATGGCGCAGATCTACCTTGACCTGTACCTCCACAGGCCGGAGCCAATGGAGATCACTGCCGTCAAGGCGCAATTCGACACCGTCATGCAAGTGCCGGACAATCCCACGCAGATTCCCTGGTGGTGGTGCGACGCCCTCTTCATGGCGCCTCCTGCATGGGTGCGGCTGACGAAAGCCACGGGTGATCGCCGTTATCTGGACTACATGGACCGAGAGTGGCATGAAACCACAGAACTGTTGTGGGATCCGCAGGAACATTTCTATTTCAGAGACGCGACCTATTTCCAGAAGCGCGAAAAGAACGGCCGGAAGATTTTCTGGTCACGGGGCGAAGGCTGGGTGATGGCCGGAACGGCACGGGTGCTCGATGTGATGCCGGAAGACTATCCAGGCCGTAACTATTACGTTCAGCACTTTCAGCAGATGGCTGCGGCACTTTTGCCTATTCAACAGCCCGACGGGCTCTGGAGGTCCGGACTGCTCGACCCCGATGCATATCCTCTGCCGGAGAACTCCGGATCGGCATTCTTCACCTATGCATTGGCATGGGGCATTAACCATCATTTGCTGGAGGAGAAGATCTATCGCCCCGTCGTCGCAAAGGCATGGGCAGGTCTTATCTCGCACATATATCAGGACGGACGATTGGGTTCCATGCAGCAGGTGGGAGCTGACCCGGCCCACTTTACCCTAACGTCCAGCTACATCTATGGGGTTGGCGGATTCCTCCTTGCAGGATCCGAGATCGAAAAGCTTCCGCCAGTCCAATAGTGCGTCGTGCGATCTGCTAATCAGCAAGAGCCAGAAGGCGGTTGTAATGTGTAAATCAACGGAGGTACGCCATACTGTTGTGTCATGTCTGCTCGCAGTCCTGTTGATTGCGGGCAGTTCGTATTGTTCGGAAGCGCAATTAGGACAGGCCCAGACTACATCCGCCCCAACGGCACGATCAAGATCAACGATTCTTGAAACAAGCCCAAGGGCGGTGTCCTGGGAATATCGACAGGTACAACGGCATTTGGCTGAGGGATGGAACACCTGGGATGTCAACAGCGTCCTTACCCAGGTATTGCTGCCGGAAGGCCTCGCGATTCACATTGGTCTTAAACACAATTCAGCAAGGTCCGGAGACACATTTCTCCCGAGCGCTCTTATCGGTCGATTGACACCGGATGCGGAACAGGTAACGCCAGGACCGCACTCATGGAATGGAAGTTACACGGACATTCAGATCTCGTGGGCGGGACATGACTGGCGCGTCCAAAGCGCTCGGGATGGAAAGGAACTTGTCCTTCTCGCAAATCCATTACCATCGAGGTCGATCTCCGCATTGCCGCCAACCATAGTCTTCTCCGTCAACTTTCTTTGGAACCGGCCTGGTATGACTATCAAGCGCCCCGATTACATCGAAACGCGTGGAGCATCCGGTGAAGTGCTAGTCTACTGCACCTGCACAAGGGCTATAGGAGGAGATAGGGTTGAAAAGTCCAAACCTGTGGATGACGACGAAGACGTCAATTTCCCTATCGGCGGCCCCTATTTTTCAGCTGACTTTACAAAACCGGTCGGTGTGAGCACAGGCAAGCGTCGTAGCCTCACGAATATCGAGTCAATCGTTGCGCGCCAACGCGAGGCATACGAGCGATCGGTCACGGAATCTGGCAAGAACGGTCCGACTGTCGATGCTATTGAAACGACTCTGGGCTGGGACACGATCTTCGAGCCGGAAGGGCGCCGAGTCATCTCGCCTGTCAGCAGGATCTGGAGTGTTGACCGTGGAGGTTACGTTCTCTTCGATTGGGATAGTTTCTTTGCATCCACAATGGCGGCTATCGGAGATCGCGACCTGGCTTATGCAAATGCGATTGAAACGTTGCGGGGGGCGACCCCACAGGGCTTTGTGCCTAACTATTCAAGATCCGGTGGTTGGAAGACCTTTGACCGCTCGGAACCGCCTGTGGGTTCAATCACGGTCTTCTCCATGTATCAACAGTTTCATGATCGCTGGTTTCTCGAAGAAACCTTTCGGCCCTTGCTCGATTGGAACCTTTGGTGGGCGCAACATCGTGACATCCAGGGATACCTGACGTGGGGAAGTGACGGCAACACCGAGCCCGTGAATCTTGATGATGCAAATCGAGGCACACGCCTGGGCGCCATCCTGGAGTCTGGACTGGATAACAGTCCGATTTACGACGACGTTGCATATAGCTCGCAGTCGCACTTGCTCGACTTTGCGGATGTAGGACTGATGAGCATGTATATCGCGGATTGCGACGCGCTGGCAACAATAGCCGACATTTTGAATAAGCAGACGGAAGCTAAGTCACTGCGCGAGCGCAGTTCACGGTACCGGAACAAATTGCAATCATTATGGGATGAGCGGACCGGTATGTTTCTCAACAAAAATCTGCATACAGGCCAATGTAGTGTGAGGCTTTCACCGACCAACTTTTATCCATTGCTTGCCCGGGTCGCTACGCCGGCCCAAGCTGAACGCATGATTAAAGAGCATCTACTAAATTCAAAGGAATTCTGGGGCAAATGGGTAATACCTTCAATCGCGATCGATGACCCAGCCTTCCCCGATCAGGACTACTGGCGAGGTCGGATCTGGGGCCCCATGAACTACCTCGTCTACTTGGGCCTTTGTAACTATGACTACCCAGCCGTGCGCCGGGAATTTGCCGAGAAGTCTTTTGACCTTTTCCTCAATGAGTGGAGCAATAAGGGGCATGTACATGAAAACTACAACGCCATCACAGGCTCCGGAGATGACGTAGACAGAAGCGATCGCTTTTACCACTGGGGTGCACTGCTTGGGTACGTTGAGTATATGGAGCAAGCGGAAGCGAGCAGTTCCTCCGAATCCGCCAGATAGGGTGTATAGGCAGTCAGCGAATTAAGAGCAATGAAGGACGCTCGGGATTCTGCATTTCTTCTCTCCTATCGCCACGATCGGGCCACGTATCAGAGTGTTGCTGCCTTTTCCGCACAGCGGGTGGTGGATGCGATTGAAGCGTGCGAACTGCGGCGGGAACAGACGGCGCGCTTGCATTGGGCGCAGTCGGAATTGGTGGCGCGCATGTCTTCGGCGCGCCGGCGAAGGGGCGGAGAGCAGAGCGGGGGCAGATGTGAACCTGTCTCTTGAAGGGATTTCGTAGTAGGGGAAGTTTACCGGTAGTGAAGACACTTCGACGCTGAACCGGTCAACAGGCATTCCACGCACAATCGGATTGCCGCGAAAAGATTCTAAGTTGCTGCATTACGGGAAGAAGGATTATGGGCGCTCATGCGTAGACGAATTGTGCTTTGGTGTTTGACGATGGCGGCGATGCCGAACACGCTTTTTGCGGGAGCGGTTACGCCGCTGCGCGAAGACTGGCAGTTGCAATCTGCCTGCAAGCTGCAGTCCACCGGCGAAGCGATATCCACGGATACGTTTCAGCCGGATGGGTGGCTGAAGACGACAGTGCCCAGCACGGTACTGGCCGCGCAGGTCGCAGCGGGTGTGTTTCCGGATCCGTATTTCGGGATGAATCTGCGGCAGATTCCGGGGACGACGTATCCGATTGGCGCAAATTTTGCGCAGAAGCCGATAGATCCGAACAGCCCGTATCACTGCGGCTGGTGGTATCGGACAGAGTTCACGGCGCCGGCCGCTGCGCATCCGGACGAGCGGCAGTGGCTGCATTTCGGCGGAATTAACTACCGTGGCGAGGTTTGGCTTAATGGGCGAGAGATCGCGGACTCGGCCAGGGTTGCGGGCGCGTACCGCATCTACGATTTTGACGTGACCGACGCGCTGAAGCCGGGAAAGAAAAATGTGCTGGCGGTGGAGACGTTTGCGCCGGCGGAGAAAGACTTGGGCATCAACTGGGTAGATTGGAATCCGTGCCCGCCGGACAAAGACATGGGCTTGTGGGGCGGCGTGGACCTGGTGAGTACGGGCACAGTGACGCTGCGCTCGCCGCTGGCGGTCACGCATTTTACCGACTCGACGCTGGCCATAGCGGAGTTGACCGTTTATGTGGAGCTGTACAACGCGAGTGATCGCGCGGTGAAGGGAGTGGTGGAGGGATCGGCGGCCGGCGTGAAGTTCAAGCAGCCGGTCGAACTTGCCGGCTACGAGAAACGGACGGTGGTGTTCTCGCCGGAGCAGTTTGCCGAGCTCAGCATTCGCAATCCGAAGCCTTGGTGGCCGCGGCAGATGGGTGATCCCCACCTGGAGCGGCTGACGGTAAGTTTCCGCGAGCAGGGCGTAGTGACAGATGAGCAGAGTGTAGAGTTCGGACTCCGCGAGATTACCTCGGAGCTCACTCCGGCCGGGGCTCGGCTATTCCGCGTGAACGGCAAGCCGATTCTGATTCGCGGCGCGGGCTGGTCGCAGGACATGCTGCTGCGCACTGACACGCATCGTCTTCGCGACCAGTTCCGGCTGGTCGAAGACATGAACCTGAACACCATTCGCTTAGAAGGCAAGCTGGAGACGGAAGAATTCTTTCACCTGGCCGATCAAGATGGTGTCCTGGTCATGCTGGGCTGGTGCTGCTGCGACCACTGGGAGCGCTGGAAGGACTGGACTGCGGATGACTTGTCGATTGCCACGCAGTCGCTCCGCTCGCAGATGCTGCGCTTGCGGCATCACGCCAGCCTGCTGGTTTGGTTGAATGGTAGCGACATCGCCCCGCCCACGAATGTGGAGCGCGCGTATCTGGATGTGGAGGCGGAGACGCACTGGCCCAACCCGATTCTTTCGGCTGCGTCGTCGCAGACAACGGCGGGCGGCGGGTTGAATGGCGTGAAGATGACTGGGCCTTACGATTACGTTGCGCCCAGCTACTGGTATGTGGGCAAGCACAACGGTGGCGCATACGGATTCAACACTGAGACCAGCCCCGGACCGGCGATTCCATCGCTAGCGAGCCGGGAGAAGTTCTTGCCCGATCCGCAGGTATGGCCGCCCTCGGCGACGTGGAGCTATCACTTGGGCAGCGGAGCGTTCGCGAATCTGAAGGTGATGGATGCGGCGATGGAGGCTGTGTATGCCAAACCGCAATCGGCGGCCGAATACGAGCGCATTTCTGCGACCATGGAGTACGACTCCGAACGTGCGATGTATGAGGCATACAGCGGAAACAAGTACGTGTCGACCGGCGTGATCCAGTGGATGCTGAACAACGCGTGGCCCTCGATGATCTGGCACTTGTACGACTACTATCTCGAAGCAGGCGCAGGCTACTTCGGAACCAAGAAGGCCTGCGAGCCGGTGCACATTCAGTATTCCTACGACGACCGGTCAATTGTGGTTGTGAACAGCACATACGAACGGGTTGCGGGCCTGCTTGCCAGCGTGCATGTGCACAACGTGGCATGGAAGGAGTTGTACGAGGAAGACGCGGCGGTGGATGCGGGCGTGGACAGTTCGCAAATTGCGTTTACGCTTCCTGAGAGCCTGTACTCGGGCGCAGAGCGAACTTTCTTTATCGACCTGACGCTGACGGACAAGGCAGGCAAGGTGGTAAGCCGGAACTTCTACTGGGTGCCGGGTACTCTGACTATTTTTGATTGGTCGAAGACCGATTACACGCATACGCCGGCGGCGCGGCACGAGGACCTTACTGCCTTGGCGAATCTGCCGGCGGCGAAGCTGGTTGCGCACGCAGAGATGGTGAGGACGGCGCGTGGAAGGGAAGTGCGCGTGGAACTTGAGAATCCCAGCGCGGCGCTGGCTTTCCAGGTGAGCGCAGCGATGCGCACAAAGACAGGCGGACTGATTGCGCCGGTGATCTGGTCGGACAACTGGATTGAGTTGGTGCCGGGCGAGAAGCGCGTGCTGACGGCGCTGCTGCCCGACAGCGGAGCGGACGCGCCGGTGGTGCAAATTGGAAGTTGGAACGCAGGCTCGCAGACGGTTGCGATTGCGGGACAGTGAGAGATATTTCGCGTTGGCAAGGACCCCGATGCGCGGGTTCCGGAGATGACGCAGACAGAAGTGATCCCTTTTACCACTGGGGATCACTGCTTGGATATGTCGAGTATATGGAGCGAGCGTTAGCGATCGATTCTTCCAAATCCATCAAATAGGGTGCAACAGAAATCAGCGACTTGAAAACGAAGAAGGATGCACAACATGCGACCTAAATATTCAGCCGTGGCCTTGTTCTTCCTGGCTAGCGGCTTACATCTGCTTGCACAACAGCGTAATGGCCAGCTAGCGCCTACACCGCCTCTTGGTTGGAATAGTTGGGATTCATACGGCCTGACCATCACAGAGCCACAGTTTAAAGCCAATGTTAACTGGATGAATCGGCACCTAAAGCGGTACGGCTGGCAGTATGCCGTAATCGATGAAGGTTGGTACCTCAAGAATCCAGAGAACCGAGGCAAGCCAGCCTGGCACTACACGATCTCTGACAACGGCCTCTACTTGCCGGCGGACGACCGCTTTCCATCAGCGGCCAAAGATGCCGGGTTCAAGGCGTTGGCAGATTTTGTGCATGCCCAGGGCTTGAAGTTCGGTATCCACATCATTCGTGGCATTCCCCGCGAGGCAGTGGACAAGAATCTGCCGATTGCGGGCTCAGCTTATCATGCCGTGGAGGCCGCGAATCGTTCTGATACATGTACCTGGAATCCAGACAACTATGGCGTAAATGCGAACGATGCAGGGCAAGCGTATTACGACTCGATGGCTAAACTTTATGCCAGCTGGGGTGTGGACTTCATCAAGGTCGATTGCATCTCTTCACCGTACATGGATGAGGAGATCCACATGATGAGCCGGGCGCTGCAACGGTCAGGACGGCCCATAGTGTTGAGTCTCTCACCTGGCCCCACTCCGATCGAGAAGGCAGACGATGTCCGCAAGGACGCGCAAATGTGGCGGATCTCCGGAGACCTTTGGGATAAATGGAGCCACGTCACCGGAGAAAAAGGACCACAGGACCTGCTCGCACAGTTTAACCTTCTATCCATCTGGGCAAAGTACAGCGTGCCTGGTCATTGGCCGGATGCAGACATGCTTCCGATTGGCTATCTAGGACCGAATCCAGGCTGGAATGGTGAACGAAAGAGCAGGTTTACAGACGACGAAGCGCAAACGTTAATAACGCTCTGGTCGATAAGCCGCTCGCCCCTGATGATTGGGAGTAATTTGCCGAGGATGGACAGCTTTACGGAATCGTTACTCACAAACTCCGAGGTCCTGGCTGTCGATCAACGTTCAGAAGGTAATCACCCTGTGCTGACAATGGCCACAACAGTTGTTTGGCTGGCGCATCCGCAATCTGAACGCGGCTACTATCTGGGAATCTTCAACGTTGGAGATTCCCCACAAACTTTCAAAGCATCCTGGGAAGATCTGGGAATTGCAAACGGAAGTTATCAAATCCGGGACCTGTGGACGCACAGCAATCTCGGAGTCGCCGATTCGTTTCGGGCCACGCTCAAGCCACATGCCTCCGCACTGTATCGCCTGACCTCGACTCAATAATGTTGCAGGCAATTCTCAGACGTGCGATACAAGAAAGGCCCGCTTCAGATGCAACTCTCAATCAGCATTGACCAAATCAAGATATTGCAGCTTTGAAACGGTGCGAGTGCAGCGCGAGCTTCTTTCAGCCGTTACAAGACAGGGCGGTTCGCCACTGAATCAGGTGTCCGCTTTGATCCCGAGACAAATAAGGAGAGGAGGCTGACCATTGGAAAGACGAGCGTTCTGCAAGGTGCTGGCAGCAGGCGTAGCCCTTAAAGGCTTAACGGCTGTCTCTGAAGACTGGGACCATGCATCGGCGAATGCAGTGACTCCAGACGGTGGGAAAGAGCAACGCGATGCTCTCGAGTTGCTCTTTCGCGTACTCCCTCCGTCAAGGGCGCCGGCAACTGGACGGATCAATGCGGTTGACCGGACGTGGGAGGACTGGCAGCGCCGCACGGGTGAACTCCCCCCAATCTTTTCCACATTTCCCTCGCAACCGTTTCTTCCCGAAGTCTTAGCGGGGGTTCAAAATGTCGAACACTGGGCGGAACGTCGAGAAGAGATTCGAGCGCAGCTCGAGCATTGGCTCACCGGTTGTATGCCACCAGCCCCCACCAACCTCCGCAGTATTGTGACGGCAGAAAAGCGGGAGGGCAACGTCACGATTCGCGATGTTCGCCTTGAGTTTGGGCCTGAACACCGCGGAACTCTGCGACTCCAATTGCTGATACCACCGCATCGCGAACCGCTGCCAGTGTTTTTGACTAACCACAATCGAGAGCGCCCTTGGACTGCAGCGGCCGTTGCACGCGGTTATATGGGAGTCATCTACTTTGCCGCCGACCCAGTGTATGGATTCGACGATGATTCGGATCAATACATCGATCTCTATCCGAAATTCGATTTTGCCTGCATAGCGCGCTGGGCATGGGCGGCGAGCCGGGCTGTGGATTATCTATACACTTTGCAGGAAGTGGACCGTCGCTCTATCGCAATCGCCGGCCACTCCCGCAACGCGAAACAGGCACTGATAGCCGCGGCTTTCGACGAGCGGATTACGGCCGCAGTGTCTTCCAGCGGGAACACAGGCGCAAGCACCCCGTGGCGCTACACGAGTGATCCTTTCGTCACCGAGAGCATTGAGCAGATCACCACAATATTCCCTCATTGGTTTCATCCACGTCTGCGGTTCTTTGCTGGACGAGAAGACAAATTGCCATTTGATCAGAACTCTGTACTGGCGCTGATCGCACCGAGAAGTCTGATGCTAAGCGGCTCCTGCACAGAAGATCAAAGCTGCGATCTCGGCATTGAACACAATTATCGCGCACTCCGCACGGTCTACGAATTCCTGGGGGCGCCGCAAAATATAGGACTTCACCAGCGCGTAGGTGCTCACGCTACCACGGCGGGAGACATCGAAGATTACATAGATTTTCTCGATGTCGTTTTCGCTCGAAGATCCGATGATGCTGCGGAGCCCAAACTAATCTTTGACTACACATTTGAAAATTGGAAGCTGGCATCGGGTGAGACATCGGCGACCAAACCGATGGCCGACGCACTAACTTGGGCAATTGGCCCCGAGCCTCCACAAGTAGAGTTTCCAACCAAGAGGCGCGCGCCCGACGTAATGCCGAGTGCCGGGTGGATGGAACTTCTGTATCGGCGCCCAATTGACAGCAAGCGTATGAAAGCCATCCCTGTCCCATTCGGAGTTGACCTAAAGGCAGATCTTTATCTGCCGTTGAATTTCGATGAAAAGCTGCCCATTGTCATTTGGTTCCATCCGTATTCGTATAGCACCGGCTATTCGCGATATGCAAAGGCGTCCTTTGAAGAACTGGTGCGGCGCGGATATGGGGTCCTCGCGTTCGATCAGATCGGTTTCGGAACGAGAGTGGAACATGCAAAGGACTTTTACCGGCGCTATCCGAAATGGTCACTGTTGGGCAAAATGGTTGCCGATACAAGAGCAGCTATCACTGCTGCTTCTGCGCTTAACGTGATCGACACATCCAAGATCTATGCGCTGGGCTACTCACTGGGTGGAAAGGTGGCACTTTGGACCGCGGCATTTGATGCCAGGCTCGCCGGGGTGGTATCCATAGCTGGTGTCACTCCACTCCGCACCTCGAATGAGACAGAAGGAATCCGAGCATACTCGCATTTGCACGGATTGCTTCCTCGGTTAGGCTTCTATTCAGATAGACCCACAGCATTGCCTATTGATTACGACGATGTCTTTCGTGCGATTGGACGTCGTAGAGTTGTTCTGATACAGCCAACCCACGATCGTTACACCGATCTCCCTGCGCTACGGAATCTGGTGCAACCATTCGCAAATGTCGAGATACTTTCTCCCGAGGATTTCAACCGCTTTCCACAAGCCACGCAAACGATGGCATTCGATTGGCTTGACCGGCAGAGAACGCTGCCGGCGGTTGAAAGATGAACTCTGGAAGTGACGTGCGGTCAAAAAGGAAAACCTCGATGCAAGGTTGTTTTGTTCTGAAATACGGTCTGGCTTGGCTCTCACTCGTTCCTGCCATCTCAAACTGCGCGCAGTCCGCTCCTGGTCCCTACGACGCAGTTGATCCCCTCATCGGCGCCTCCGACGGCGGCAACACCTTCCTGGGCGCTTCGCTGCCCTTTGGCATGATGCAGTGGAGCCCGGAAACCAATACGAATGCCTGGTATTTCTACTCCGAAAAGCAGATCCGTGGATTCGGATTGACGCATATCGGTCCCCACCGGCGTCGCCGGCCCACGGTGCATGATACGGGTGTCCATCCTGTAGTAGATTGTTTTAGCGCCATCGGCACAGAGGTCGTTCGATCATTGGTGCGCATGAGTCCGTAATTTAGTCGGACCCGGAACCCTTGAGCTTCTATTCGTTACGGAAGGCGTCAGTCAACGAAACCGCCTTCATCTGCGCTTGCAGGTCGTCACGAGAGGCTGTCGTTGTTACCGTAATCGTCACCGTCTCGCCGGGAAGAACATCGAAGTAATTGTCTGAGAGCTTGACGTCGAGATTACCGAAGGAGAGATACACGTCGCGGGCGAGCACGGGCGAGGTGACGTGAATGGTGTAGCTGCCGTTCTGGCCACCGACCTCAACGTTGAGTGCTGCCGGCTTCAGATGCACTTGCTTGACCGGCACGAGATAGATGAGGTTGCGCGAGATCTGCGTATCTGCTCGGCCGAGATCCGCGACGGCAAAGACCTTCGTCAGGTCGCCGCCGGCGGCGGTCGAGATCTTGTCGAGCGGCCATTCGAGGTCAACCTGGCTTGAGAGCGGCGCAATATTGACGGTGCGCTTTTCTTCAAGCAGCACCTTGCCGTCGAAGTCCATGAGACGAACGCGGAGCTCCGCGTCTTGCGCCGCCGTTCGGTCAGAGACGATAAAGACCTTCACCACGCCGTCTTCGACGTGCGGCGAAACCAACACCGGAGCGTAGAAGCGGCGCGCGTAATATTGAAGGGCCTTCCAGCGGCCGTAGTAGTCGATGGACGACCACGATGCCACCGGCCAACAGTCGTTCAACTGCCAGAAGATGGAGCCCATGGTCTCGGGGCGGCTACGCCGGAAGTGCTCGGCGCCGATCTTGATGCCCTCGGCCTGCAACACCTGGCTGGCATAAAGGAAGCTGGCGAAGTCCTTGGGCTCGGAGTAGTCCCGGAGCATGTAATCGTGAATGATGGAGTTGCCTTCGTTGTTCTTCTGGTGCGCGAGCATCACCGGCGTGAAGATGTTGGCGCGGTCCTCGGGAATGGTGAAGCTCTCGACCGTCCGCGTCTCGGGGAATGATTGGAAGCCGTACTCGCTCACGAAGCGCCAGTGGTGCTTTTCGTAGTCGGTGAAGGGCACGCGGCCGTGCCATACGCTCCAGTCGTGCGTGTCGCCGGACTCAAACTTGTCGCCGGTCTGCTCGTAATCGGCGCTCGGCGAGCTGGGCCAGTAGGGAGTCTCGGCGTCGAGGCGCGCGACTACGCGATTCAGAATGCCGCTGAACTCGGTCAGATAGTCCTGCCACATCTGGAACTTCACTTCCGCCGGCAGCGACCCGCGACGGCCCCAGTTCAGCGCGACCTCGGTTTCGTTGTTGCCGCACCAGAGCGCGATGCTCGGATGGTTGCGCAGGCGGCGCACCTGATCCTCGGCCTCGGCCTCGATGTTCTGCTTGAAGGCATAGGTGCCTGGTTGCCAGTCGTTGCCGAACATCATGTCCTGCCAGATCAGGATGCCCAGCTCGTCGCAGATCTCGTAAAACTCTTCGCTTTCGTAGTAGCCGCCTCCCCAGTGGCGGATCATGTTCATGTTGGCGTCGCGCGCGGACTCGAGAATGCGCCGGTAGTCTGGCGTGGTCACCCGGTTCGGGAAGCTGTCGAAGGGAATCACGTCTGCGCCTTTCGCAAAAACGGGAATCCCGTTAACGATGAACTGGAACGAGCGGCCCCACTTGTCCTGATGGCGGTCGAGAATGATCGTGCGCAGACCCGTGGTGACGGCGCGATTGTCGAGGTTGCTCGAAGGCGACGCCGTCGACACGTGAGCTGTGAAGTCGTAGCGCGACTGGTCGCCATATCCCGCCGGCCACCAGAGCTTCGGCTGACGGATTTCAACGGGAAGATCGATGACGTTTTTTCCAGTATGAACATTGACGGTCCGCGCAACGAAAGGCGCTTTTCCGTGGAGAGGTAGACCATGTTCCAAGTAATCGACATCGACAACAATAGTCCCGGGTTTTGCCGCCTCGATTTCAACCTCCGCATCGAGATGCGCCACCTCATTGCTCACGTCGCGCTGGCGGATGGTGAAGTCGGCGATGCGCGCCTTGTCCCACGCCTCCAGCCTCACTGATCGCCAGATTCCGCTGGTCACAAATCGCGGTCCCCAGTCCCATCCGTATTCATACGCGGCTTTGCGAACGTAGGTTTTGGCCTCGGTGCCGGTCTTCGGCTGCCAGGGATCGTTGGCCGCCACCGCCTGCGCCGCCGCAATAGGCGAGGGGAAGACGACGCGCAACTGGTTTGCTCCCGAGTGCAGCCGGCCCTTCACCGGCACGCGCCAGATCCGAAACATGTTGTCGGCGTCGAGCACCTTCTCGCCGTTCACATAGACCTGCGCGGCGGCGTCGAGGCCGTCGAAGACGAGGTCGATGTTGGCGCGGCCGAGCTGGGCCGGCGCCACGTCGAAGTTCGTCCGGTACTCCCAGCTTGCGTTCTCGATCCACTGCAGCTTGGCCTCGTTATCGCGGAAAAATGGATCTGGGATAACCTTGTTGGCGAGGAGATCAAGGTGCACATCGCCGGGCACTGTGGCAGGCAGCCAGCCCTCCTCCGCACCTTGCACAACGCCCGTGATCTGCCGGAACTGCCAGCCATGATCGATCTGCTGAACGAGGTTTTGCGCCGCGCCGTTTTCGGGGCGCGCCGTTGCAGCCAGCGCTCCCAGCGCGGCCACAAAAAGTACTGCACGAAAAATCGTTTTCCGCATTTCCTGACTCCCACCAACACTGTAATCATCGGGACTTGAGCGGCGACACCGCAACCAGTTTCTTAATGGGGTGAACTGCAACAACGAAGGGGCGCATCCATGCGTCGCATTGCCGCTTCCACGCACATCCGCCGACGCAGGTCGGTACTGCCGCGGCCGTTCGCTCTTCTTTCCGGACAAAAGCGTGTTATGGTGATTTTCAAAAGTTATGGTTGTTGAGCGGAATCAGGGGTATTGTAAGACATTCAGGTGAAGCATGTGTCGTGGGTGATCGCGCACAAGTTGTTTATTATCTATTAATTACGAGTAGAATCAAGAACTTGCATTGCGGGCTGGCGGAGAGAGTGGGATTCGAACCCACGGTACTCGTTAAAGTACACACGCTTTCCAAGCGTGCGCCTTAAACCACTCGGCCATCTCTCCGCGGAAGAAGTGTACGAGAATAGTTTCCGGTTCCTTCCTAGTATAACCGCGCGTGGCCGCGGCAAGGGGCATGCGAAGACTCGCGGTTCGGCGAGTCGGAGCCTGGAACGAGCCACCGGCGCCGGATGGAAGCGTGACGCGGGTGCAGGGAAGCGGAATCTGACAGGCCGATGAAAGCGTTTACCTGGAGACGCCTGCCCATTTATAGTGCGTTGTTGAGCGCTCCTCAGAGACTTGTGCCCACGTGGAACAACACTTCAGCCGAGATCGGCTGCATACAGTGCGAGTTCTCCGTCGAAGCGAGGCGCGGCAAGCAGATTATTGCTTCGCAGAACCAATCTAACTTGAAAGAGGTTTTCCATGCCCCGCATCTCCCGTCGCGATCTACTTGGTTCAGGGTTGGCGCTTTCCACTTCCAGCTTGATGGCGCGCACCGCGTGGGCGCGCACGGCCGCGTTGTTTGCTCGTGACCCGCAGGCCGCCGGGCAAAGCTCCGCGCCCGGCGCCGCCGTCGCAGTAACTCCGCGCGAGCAATTCCTGCTCGATTTTGGATGGAAGTTCACCTTTGGGCACGGCACTGACCCCGCGCGCGATCTCGGATTCGGCAAGAGCCAGGATGACTTTGCCAAGACCGGCGATTTCAAGTTTGCCAAGGTGGGATTCGACGACTCAAAGTGGCGCGCGCTGAACCTGCCGCACGACTGGGCGGTGGAGTTGCCGTTCGTGCGCGACGACGCGCTGCAATCGCACGGCTACAAGCCGCTGGGCCGCCGCTATCCCGAGACCAGCGTGGGCTGGTACCGCAAGGAGTTCGATATTCCGTCGAGCGATGCGGGCCGCCGCGTCAACCTTGAGTTTGACGGCGCCTTTCGCGACGTGCTGGTGTTCGTGAACGGCTGCTTCGTGGGCCGCAACGACCACGGATACGCACCGTTCCGCTTCGACATCACGGATTTTCTCGCTATCGGCCAAAAGAATTGCATCGTAGCGCGCGTGGATGCGAGCTTTGGCGACGGCTGGTTCTACGAGGGCGCGGGGATTTACCGGCACTTGTGGCTCACTAAGACCGATGCGCTGCATCTGGGCCGGTGGGAGAGTTGGGTGCGGGCCAAGTTGGAAGGGAACACTGCAGTCGTTTCGTTTGGCACGTCGGTGATAAACGAGAGCAACTCGCCGCAACCCGTCAGCGTGTGGTGGGAAATTCTTGACGAAAGCGGAGGGGGTGCAGCGCCGACCGGAGTTGAAACGTCAAGACTGAATCCATTACAGCCCGGAGAGTCGGAGACCTACACCGCGGAAATCAAATTCGCAAATCCGTCTCTCTGGTCGACCGAACATCCCAAACTTTACATAGCCCAAGTCACTGTGAAAACCGGCAATACCATTCGCGACGCCGAGCGCATCACCTTCGGCATTCGCACTGCTCGCTTCGACGCCGATCATGGCTTTTTCCTAAACGACCAGCAAGTAAAAATTCAGGGCACATGCAACCATCAGGACCATGCGGGTGTGGGCGCGGCTGTGCCGGATCGTTTGCAGGCCTTTCGCATCGGAGTGCTGCAGCAGATGGGCTGCAACGCAATTCGCACCTCGCACAACATGCCCACGCCCGAATTGGTTGCCGCCTGTGACCGCATGGGCATGATGATGATGTGCGAAACACGGCAGATGAGCTCGAGCCCCGAAGGGTTGGCGCAACTTGAGACCATGATCAAGCGCTATCGCAACTCGCCTTCCATCATTCTGTGGTCCATCGGCAACGAGGAGTGGCACCTGCAAAACGACATGTCCGAGCAGGGCGCTAAAATTGCCGCCACCATGGTGCGGCGCTGTCACGAGCTCGACCCCACGCGCGTAGTTTCCGCAGCGGTGAACGGCGACAACTCCAAAGGCGTGTCTGAAGCATTCGACATCATCGGCTTCAACTACAACCTGAAGTTTCCCGACGACTATCACAAACAGCATCCCAAGATGCCCGTATATGGATCGGAGACGGCGAGTACGGTTTCAACGCGCGGCGTGTACCAGACCGATCCCCTGCGCAACACCCTGAGCGCCTACGACGTGAATCATCCTGAATGGGCCGAACTGGCCGAGGAGTGGTGGACATTTTACGGGACGCGCGAGTGGCTGGCCGGTGGCTTTGCATGGACCGGCTTCGATTATCGCGGCGAGCCCACGCCCTATGGATGGCCGTCGATCAACTCCAACTTCGGCATCGTAGACATGTGCGGATTTCCCAAGGACAACTTCTTCTACTACAAGGCCTGGTGGACGAAGCAACCAGTGCTGCACCTGTTCCCGCACTGGAACTGGGAGGGCAGGGAAGGCGACGAGATTCCGGTGTGGGTGCACTCGAATCTCGACGAGGCCGAATTGTTGCTGAACGGCAAGAGCCTGGGAAAGAAGAAGGTTCCGCGACTCGGCCACGTGGAGTGGAAGGTGCGTTACGAGCCGGGCACGATCACGGCTCATGGCTGGAAAGACGGCATGCTCACGTTGACAGAAGAGCGCTCCACCACCGGTCCCGCCGTGGCATTGAAGCTCACAGCCGATCGCACAGAGATCGACGCCGACGGCGAGGACGTGACTGTGCTGACGGTTTCGGCAGTGGACAGCCAGGGCCGCGCCGTGGCCATAGCCGATGTGCTGGTCGATTTCAAGGTCACGGGCGAGGGCGCGCTGATAGGCGTGGGCAACGGCGATCCCAACTGCCAGGAAAGCGACAAGGAGCCGCGGCGCTCGCTCTTCAGCGGCCTGGCGCAGGCCATCGTGCAATCGACCAAGACCGCCGCGACGATCGAGATCGTGGCGAGCACAAAGCGCAGCGGCGTGGCCCCGGCGAAGATTGCGATCACATCGAGGAGGGTGGAACTGCGGCCATCGGCGTAGAGACGAAGGGTGCGAGCGCGTAAGCGGACCGTGCGCCTGGGGCAGCGCGGGGAGGCGGGTACCCGATACAGTGAAGTAGTGGAACAGCAACGGGCGAATTTGAGCAGGGAACTGCGCGCCATGGTGACGCTGGCCGTGCCGGTGGTGCTCAGTGAGCTGGGCTGGATGGCCATGGGCGTCGTGGACACCATCATGGTGGGACGCCTGGGTCCGGCAGCGATCGGCGCTGTTGCCCTGGGCAACGCCATCTGTTATACGCCTTCCATCTTTGGCGTGGGGCTCATGCTGGGGCTGGATACGCTGGTGGCGCAGGCCTACGGGCGCAACGATCACGACGAGTGCCATCGCTGGCTGGCGCAGGGTGTGTATCTGGCATGCATTGCCGCTGTGCCCATCATGGTGGGAATTTGGCTCGCGAGCATTGCATTCGGACACTTCGGCATTGCGCCCGAAGTAGCCGGACCGGCGAGCGGATATCTGCGCCTTTTGAACTGGGGCACCTTGCCGCTGCTGCTTTACGGGGCCACGCGGCGCTACCTGCAAGGCGTGGGCCAGGTGCGCGTCATTACCGTGACTTATGTGCTAGCGAACCTGGTCAACTGGTTTGGGAACTGGGTGCTGATCTACGGCAAGTTAGGTTTTCCAGCGCTGGGGGTGAATGGGTCGGCGATCTCGACAGCGTTTGCGCGGGTGACGATGGCCGCGGCGCTGTTGGGTTTTGCGTGGCGCTACGAGCGCTCGCGCGGGCATCCGCTGTTTCACCACTGGGCCGCACCCCAAGCCGCACGGCTCAAGCGGCTTCTGCAACTCGGCGCGCCAGCGGCAGGGCAGATTCTGCTCGAAGTGGGCGCGTGGAACCTCGCCACGCTTTCGGCCGGCTATTTGACGCCTGTGGCGCTGGCCACACACCAGATCGTGCTCAACTACGCGAGCGTCACGTACATGGTGCCGCTGGGGATTTCTGCTGCGGCCGCGGTAAGCGTGGGCCACGCCGTGGGCGCGGGCGATGCCGCACGCGCGCGGCGCGCGGGATGGATGGCGCTGGGGCTGGGAACGAGTTTCATGTTGCTGGCAGCGCTTATGTTCCTCTTGTGGCCGCGGCCGCTCATCGAATTATTTTCTCGAGATCCGCGTGTGCTGGCCGTGGGGCCGGGGCTGTTGGGCATTGTGGCGGCCTTTGAGATCTTCGACGGCATCCAGACAGTATCGACGGGCGCATTGCGCGGACTGGGCGAGACGCAGGCGCCGATGTGGGCCAATCTGGTCGGCTACTGGGTTCTGGGTTTGCCGCTGGGTTTCTTTCTGTGCTTCGGATTGAAGTGGGGGATCTACGGGCTTTGGATCGGGCTCACTCTCGCGCTGATCGTGATTGCCTCTGCTTTGCTCCTGCGCTGGCGGCGCGATGCGCGGAGACAACTGTACGCCTCCGAAGTAAGACCCTGAAAACAGGTAGGTTATTAACAATGAATTCCAAAACGGGCGGCTCTGGCCCGCGCCTGATCAAAAGGGGTTACTCTTGGGGCGCAGCTTGAGACAGTTATGCCGAGAAGTGACTATAATCACATATTGGAGCGAACTAGTCCGGCATTCTCTATAGGGTGGTTCGGCGCTGTTGAGGCGCTTCAAATCGATCAAGAATTTTCGGAAGGGAATCCCGCCACATGGCGACTGGAAACCTGGCCCTCGGTCAAGAGCAGGGCGAAAGCAGTGCGCGTTTGCGCATCGTCAACGACTTCAGCATCAATGTAGCCACGGTGAATGGTTCGGGGTCGCAGTCCGCCAACAGCGTGCTGCTGAAGAGCATTTTCGGAATGGGCGTTCCCGTGAGCGGGAAGAACCTGTTCCCATCGAACATTGCCGGATTGCCCACGTGGTTCACGATCCGCGCCAGCAAAGACGGTTATGTGGCGCGCAAGCGCGAGTCCGAAGTGCTGGTGGCATTGAACCCCGGAACGGCGCGCGAGGACGTTCTTGCGCTGCCTGCCGGCGGCGTGGCCATCTACGAAGAGTATCTGGACCTGAAGCAATACCGCGATGACGTGGTCTTCTACCCGGTCCCGTTTGACAAGCTCACCGCGGCGTTGTGTCCCGAGGCCAAACTACGCAAGCTGGTCAAGAACATGGTGTACGTGGGCGTCGTGGCGCAACTGCTGCGCTTCGACTTGAAGGTCGTGGAACAGTGCGTGCGAAAGCAGTTTGCCAAAAAGCAGAAAGTCTTCGACCTGAACTTCGGCGCGGTTGAAACCGGCTACGAATATGCCCGGACCAACTTCACCAAGCAGGACCCGTACTTCATCGAGCCGATGAACCAAACGCAGGGCCAAATCATCATCGACGGCAACGCGGCTTGCGGCATGGGCGCGGTGTTCGCGGGTGTGACGGTGGTCGCGTGGTATCCGATCACGCCGTCGACTTCGCTGATTGAAGCCACGACGGATCTGCTCAAGAAATTCCGCGTGACGCCCGAGGGCAAGGCCACGTTCGCTGTGGTACAGGCCGAGGACGAGCTGGCGGCCATAGGCATGGTGCTGGGCGCGGGCTGGGCCGGCGCGCGATCGATGACCTCCACTTCGGGACCGGGCATCTCGCTGATGGCGGAGTTTTCCGGACTCGGTTACTACGCCGAGATTCCCGGCGTGATCTTCGATGTGCAGCGCACCGGGCCTTCGACGGGCATGCCTACACGTACCCAACAGTCCGATCTGTTGTCGACCGCATTTCTTTCGCACGGTGACACCAAACATCCCGTTCTGTTGCCGGGCAGCGTCAAGGAGTGCTTCGAGTTTGGCTACGCGGCCTTCGACCTGGCGGAGCGCATGCAGACGCCGGTCTTCGTGCTTACCGACCTCGACCTGGGCATGAACAACTGGATGTCGGAACAGTTTGCGTATCCCGAGAAACCGCTCGATCGCGGCAAGGTCCTCACAGCCGAGGAACTCGAAAAGCTGGGCAGCTTCGCGCGCTATCGCGACGTAGACGGCGACGCTATCGGCTGGCGCACGCTTCCCGGCACCATGCATCCTAAGGCGGCATACTTTACACGCGGCTCTGGACACAATGACGGGGCGGCCTACACCGAGCGGCCCGAGGAGTACCAGGCCGTGATGGAGCGCCTGGCGCGCAAGTTCGAGAATATGCGCACCAAGGTTCCCGCGCCGGTGGCGTACCGCAACGGCAAGTCAAAGATTGGCTTCCTGGCGTATGGTTCCACCGATTTCGCGATGCGCGAAAGTCTCGATCAGATCGAGAAGGAGCACGGCCTCAGCGTCGACTACATGCGCATTCGTGCCTACCCGTTCGCGCACGAGATTCACGACTTTGTGGCCAGCCACGAGCGCGTCTACGTGGTGGAACAGAACCGCGATGCGCAGATGGAGAGCCTGCTCAAACTCGATCTTCCCGCCGAGCAGGTAATGAAGCTGCGTAGCATTCTGCACTACAACGGGTTGCCCGTCGACGCGCGCAGCATCAGCGACGAGTTTGCCACCAAGGAGGGCTTGTAATGGCCACCGCAACTGCGAATGGGGCCAAGGGCCCGAAGCTGAATCATATTGGGTTGCCGATCGTGGAGTATCGCGGCGGCAAGTCCACGCTGTGCGCCGGATGCGGGCACAACGCCATTTCGGAGCGCATCATCGACGCCATGTTTGAGATGGGTGTCGAGCCGGAGCGCGTGATGAAGATGAGCGGCATTGGCTGCTCCTCCAAGAGCCCCGCCTATTTCATGAGCCGCTCGTTCAGCTTCAACAGCGTGCACGGGCGCATGCCGAGCGTGACCACCGGCGCCGTGCTGGCCAACAGAACGATGACGGCGCTGGGCGTTTCCGGCGACGGCGACTCAGCGTCGATCGGCATGGGTCAGTTTGTGCACTTGATGCGGCGCAACCTGCCGATGATCTACATCATCGAGGACAACGGCGTCTACGGATTGACCAAGGGCCAGTTCTCGGCCACGGCCGACATCGGGTCCAGGCTGAAGACCGGCGTGATCAACGATCTTCAGGGCATCGATACCTGCGCTCTCGCCATTCAACTGGGCGCGACCTTCGTGGGGCGCTCGTTTTCCGGCGACAAGAAGCAGTTGCTTTCGATGTTGAAGGCGGCGATTGCGCACCAGGGAACTGTGATGCTCGATGTGATCAGCCCCTGTGTCACGTTTAACGATCACGAGGGCTCGACCAAAAGTTACAAGTTCCTGCAGGACCACGACGAACCCATCAACGAGGTTGGATTTGTGGCCAGCTTTGACGATATCGAGGTGGATTACGATTCCGGTCAGGTCTACGACGTGGAAATGCACGACGGCTCGCAGCTTCGCCTGCGCAAGCTGCTAGAGGACTACGACCCCACCGATAAAGCCAACGCGGTGCGTACGCTTATGGAGGCGCAGGAAAAAGACGAAGTCCTCACCGGCGTTTTCTACATCAATACTCAGAAGCCGACGTTCATCGACCAACTGAATATGGTGGAGGAACCTCTGGCCACGCTGCCAGAGTCGTTAACGCGCCCGCCCAAGTCTGCGCTCGAAGCGCTGATGGCGAATCTGCAATAGAGAGATCGTTAAATTTCGAAAAAAAAAGAGCGCTTGCCCCTCGCGGGCAGGCGCTCTCTCTTTTTAGGGATATGAGTTTCTCGACCCGTTAATTGCCAGTGGCAGGTGGCAGGCTTTGCAAAGATAGGAATGTGTTCTTGCCATTACAGGCGTGAAAATACAGAACCTTGCGAGCTAACGAAGCACTCGCTCGGCGGGGCAGGATTATGAGTCGCTTCTAGGATGCCTTGCCGCGTAGCAACTTTCCGGCATTGCTGCGCAGCAACTGCTCGGCGCGGAACCAGTCTTCCTCGTGGTGCCCATGCGTGCGCCCGCGCTCGTTCCAGAAGCGGTGCGCAAGCTCGGCTACCTGTTCGTGGGAAATAAAGACAGAAGCTTCCATCTGTCGAACTTCCGCCTTCGCAGGCTTTTCCATTTGCAGAACGTTCGTCTTGGTTGCTGCCGGTTTGCGGGGTTTTGCGGCAGCCTTGGGAGCTGCATCCGTCTTCTTAGGTGACTTTGCCATACAAAAAACCTCCTGAGGGATGAAGGAATTAGATCGAGCAACGATATATAGAGGATACCGGAGAATAAGGTGCTTCTCAAGTGAAGTAACTATGAAGAACCTTCGTTATAAACCTGAACGAACCCAAACAGGGAAGGTCCATGTTCAGGCCGCGCGGTTTTTGAGAAGCAGTGGTGCAGCGTGTATCGTGGTTGCAAGCAAGAAAGACCATGACCACCCCCGCCATCGATACCACTGCGCTCACCCGCCGCTTTGGCGACTTCACCGCCGTCGACAATGTCAACCTGCGCGTTGAAGCCGGGCAGTTCTTTGGATTTCTCGGCCCCAACGGAGCGGGCAAATCCACCACCATCAAGATGTTGACGGGCTTGCTGGCGCCCACTTCAGGCAGCATCCGCATCCTCGGCCAGGACTTGCAGGCCAACTCCGCAGACATCAAGCGGCAGATCGGCGTGGTGCCGGAGGGCATGGCGCTCTTCGGCCGCTTGACGGCCGACGAATACCTGCGGTTCGTGGGGCGCATGTACGGCCTGGACCGCGCCACGACGCTCAACCGCACGCGCGAGCTGCTGGAGTTCATGCAGTTGGCCGGCGAGCAGAAAAAGCTGATCGCCGACTTCTCGCACGGCATGCAGAAGAAGCTGGCTCTCGCGGCAGCGGTCATTCACGGGCCGAAGGTGCTGTTCCTCGACGAGCCTTTCGAGGGCGTGGATGCGGTGGCCGCGGGCACGCTGAAGGCCATGCTGCTGAGAATGATTGCGCGCGGCGCGACCATCTTCCTCACCTCGCACGTACTGGAGATTGTGGAGCGGCTGTCGACGCACATCGCCATCATTCACCGCGGGCGTCTGGTGGCGCAGGGTTCGCTTGATGAGCTGCGCGCCGGGACCTGGCGCATCGGACAGGCCGGAACCCAGGATGCCGTCGCGTCCCCTGGTGAGGAAAAACGCAGCCTGGAACAGATCTTCCTTGAGATTGTCGGCACCGATCGCGAAGGTAATCCCGCCGCAACAGCGCCCGAGCAGGAGCTCTCATGGTTGAGCTGACGGGCCGAGAGATCATTCCTGGTTCCGTGCCACCCATTCCGGCGAGCACGCAGTTGCTGGCCGTTGCGTGGCTGCGCTGGCGCATTTTTTTGAATGGCATGATTCGCAAGCGGCCCAAAGGCAAGCGCCAAATTGTCGGGCTGGTGTTTGCCACTCTCCTGCGCCTGATCGTCTGGCCCATGCTCGCGCTGATTGTGATCGGTCCCGTAGCTGCCAGCGGATTCCTTGCGTGGATGGCGATCTCCCAGGGCCACTCCAAAGACCTTGCATCGCTGCTGCTGGGCATTGCGTTGCTCTGGCAGTTTGTCAGCATCAACGGCCTCAGCATCGCCGCCACTATCCCGAGCTTCGATCCCGCGTCGCTGGTGCGCTTTCCACTCCGCTTTGGCCGCTATTTTGTGTTGCGTTCGCTCCTCGGCCTGATGACGCCCAGCACCATTGTGGGTTGCCTGGCTTTGCTGGCCGCCGCGGTAGGTATCGGCGTGGCCAACGCGTCGCTGGCGCTGCCCGCTCTCGCGGTGTTGGCGATCTACGCATTGATGAACATTTATCTCACGCGCATGATCGGCGCTTGGATGGAGCGCTGGCTCGCGAACCGCCGCTTCCGCGAGATTTTCAGCATGTTGATGGCGCTGTTTGCCATCAGCATTCAGTTCCTGAATCTACAGCGGACACCGATGCGCGCACCAGGTGCCCGGCAAAGCTGGCTGCTTGCCGTTCTGCATAGCTCAGGATCTTATCTGTACTGGCTGCCGTCGGGTTTTGCGGCGCAGGCGATCCTGCTCGTGAAGCATCCTCTGGCGGCGCTTGCCCAATTTGCAGGGTTGCTGGCCAGCGCCGTGCTGTTCGCGGCGGTATTTGCAGTCCGGCTGCACAAACAGTTTCTTGGTGAGTATTTGGGCGAGGGCGGGAGCCGTCGCGCATCGGTGCCACTGGCGCCGCGCAAGAAAGCACCGGCGCCGCAACCCGCCGCTCTATCTGCGCCTGCCTCGTCCAGCGCCATTGTTTCGCCCATCATGGCCGCATGCCTGCGCAAAGAGTGGCTCATATTGAGCGGCAATGGAGCGCAACTGATCGGATTGGTCACGCCGCTGATGTTCGTGGTCATCTTCAGCATGAACCGGGCATTTTCTGCATTCTCTTCAAAGTACTTTCTTCCTTCGGCGATTGCATACGTTCTCTTCGCCGCTCTCAGCTCGCTCTACAACATCTTTGGCGCGGACGGCCGCGGCGTGCAGGTATATCTGCTTGCGCCCGTTCGTATGCTCGACGTAGTTCTGGCAAAAAATCTAATGAGCCTGGCAATCATCGCTACTCAGGTGGGGCTTACCTGGGTCATTATTTGCGTGTTGGCTCGAGCGCCCGTTCCGGCTGCGATGCAAATCTCCACGGCACTGTGGACGGTCTTTGTCGTGGCCATGAATCTGGCCATTGGAACCATGCGATCGATCCAGGCGCCCCGCCATTTCGTGCCGGGACAGGGAAGACACCTACGCGCCAGTCCCACCAATCGCAGCAGCGCGTTGCTGGTTTTTGCCGTGCTGTTCGGCAGCATATTGTTACAGGTTCCCGTGGCTATCGCATCGAGTTACTTCAGATTGCCATGGCTGGCGTTGTGGGTCTTCGGCCCGCTTGCCGTCGCGGCGGTTTCTGCCTATGCGCTCATGTTAAGCAGTGCCGAGCGGCTCATTCTGGCCAATCGCGACGTGTTCGCGGAAGAACTCTGCAAAGCGTAGAAGTCCTGAGACTAAGCCAACTCCACTTACTCCGCTAGCTCCGCTAACCCCGCAAACTCCGCTTTTCCTTCTACAACTCCCACCAATCAAGCAGCGCCATGCGCGGATAGTACAAGCCGCCGCGTACCGCCAAATCTGCGCCGTGCAAGTTGCGCAGCATTTTCGCGTAGGCCTCAATCTGCGGCGCGAATTCGCCGCGCAATTCGGCGAGGACGGTTTTGGGATCCAGACCGTCTTCGTGCGCCGTCTTGTAGTCAACGATCCACCAGGTGGAGTTGTCGTCGGCGGATGACGGGGTGGGGCCGGCGCGAAAAACGCGATCAACCTGCACGGTGCGCAGACGACCAGCGACGACTCCCGTCCATCGCGCTTCGCTCGCGGCATCGGCGTGCGCAGCCAGAATCCATTGCGCCTGCGGGTCTCGGGCGGCGCGGAGAACCATCTCAAGCGCCTGTGCGGCAATGCGATTGGCTTGGCTGGCGTCGATGCCAAAGGCGCGCACGTGTGCGGCGATGCGCGGCTGGAAGCGGACGAGGGCGGCGCGGGCAGATTCACGCGTTTCCGTGGCAAGAAGTCGTGCGAGATGTTGAAAAAACTCGTGAACGGCTTTGCCAAGCGCACGCGAAAGCATACCGCCCTCATGGCGCTCATAAAGACGGCCCGCACCGACCGGCGGCTCATTGGCAGCGAATGGGAATTCTGCGCATGTGGTTTGGTAACCCGGTGGCAGGCGGCGCAGGCGCGTCGGCTTCAGGGCAAAAGGCACGACATGGAGAACGTCTTCGCCTGAAGCCGCGAGCGATGCAATCGTGGAAGGCTCGGCAGTTGCGGCGCGGGCGGCAGACCACTCATCAAACTGGCGGCGAATTTCGTTTTCCCACGCGGGCCATGCAGTCAGAAGCAGACTTTTGCGCGGCGTGACCAGTTCGGTGGGAGCGCCGTCGGCGGTTTTGTACTCCGGACGTGCGAAGATGTGCAGTTCTTCGCGGGCGCGCGTGGCGGCTACATAGAGCACGCGCCGCGTTTCCTGCTCCTCGCGCCCATGGCGCACGCGATCCACCCAGGCCTTAGCGGCGCCACGATCTGTGCCCTTGGACGGCAGTGGAGCCACGAGAAACTCCGTGATCGCATCGGGTTCATCGTCATCAGCCCCGGGTGGCAGGCCGCGCTCCAGCCAGGAAAGCAATTCCTGCTTGTTGTTGCCCGCACCGGCCTGTAGGTCGGGCACAATCACGACCTCGAACTCGAGGCCCTTCGCTTCGTGGATGGTCATCAATTGCACGCCGTAGTCGATCTCCGCTGCGGGATCGGGCAGAGCCTTGAGATCGCCGAGGGCCACGTCGAGCGCGGGGCCGAGCAGATCGGGCGCGCCTTGCGGCAAATCGTCGAGACAACGCCAAAGGAGATCGAGATTGGCGCGCGCCACGGCATCGACGCACTGCGCGCCACCCAGGCTAAGCCAGACTTCTTCGAGCCAGGTGCCAAGTGTCGCGGAGGGGCGTGTGGAACTGAGACGCTCGGCGAATTTCAGGGCATGCAGCACCCGCTCCACTCCGGCCCGACCATCGCGTGACAGCGGCGTCAGGCGCTCCGCGAGTAGTTCGGGCACAGGGCGCGACTTCAACTGATCGTCGTCCGCGCTCGTGAGTGTATGTAGGTCGGCGAGTGAAAGGCCGCACCACGGTGCACGCAAAACACCTAGCCACGCAACGCGATCTTCGCGATTGAGCAGCGCGCGGGCCAGCCCCAGGGCGTCGATGATCTCGGGGCGATCCTGCAAAGTCTCGAGTTCGACGGCGCGGAAGGGAATCGCTGCATCGCGCAGCGCCTGAGCCACGGGCACCAGCGCTTTGCGCGCGCGGCCAAGCACCGCGATGCGATATTTCTTGTTGGCCGCGCGAGCCTTATCCATTTGCGGAAGATGGCTACGGATAAGAGCGACGATCCTCTCCGTCTGATTTTCGAGCGCGGCGGCGCGCTGCATTTTGAGTGCGTCTTTTTGCTCTTGGCTCAGGCCGCGCGAGCTGCCACCCGGCGCCGGCGTGAATTCAAGGTGAAGTTGGAGGTGCGGGGAAGATTCATCGACAGGTTGAGGGCCAGGTTGCACATCGCCGTCCCGTGCGGGCTCGGCTTCAACAAAGGTAATTCCGTCGCCACCCGTGAAAATCTGCGTGAATGTGCTGTTGACGGCTTCGACGAGTGGTCGCGCAGTGCGGAAATTTGCCGTCAGCAGCACGGGATCAAAAAGTAGCGGCAGATCACCGGGGATCTCCAGGCCAAGCTGTTCGGCGCGCGGAAAGAGTTCGGTATCGGCCTCGCGGAAGCCGTAGATGGACTGCATCGGGTCGCCAACCACAAAGCAGGTGCGGTCCTCGCGCCCGGACCACGCAGCGATGAGATGCGCGACAAGTTGGTGCTGGCGGCGGCTGGTGTCCTGGAACTCGTCGACCAGCAGGTGGTAAATACCGTCGGCGAAGCCTTGCGCGGCTTCGATCGGCAGATTGTCGTCACCTCTGAGCGCCTTTTGCGCGATCTGGGCGATTTCAATGAAGTCCACCGCAGCAGCTTCTGCAAATACCACGCGCAACTGCCCCGCGGCGTGGCGCAGAAGAGTGAAACACGCTCGTACGATCTCCCACTCGTCTTCGGAGTAACGGGTGGGCGGCAGATTACGCACTCCGGCAAGGGCGGTCGCGAAATCGGGAACCGACGCGAAGGTAGCAATAAGGCCAAGCATCCGCGCTTTTTCCGCTTTGCTTTCTTTAGGAAATCCCTGCGTGACATTCACTTGTCTGCGCATGGCGCCCTCGCCAGTCAAGAGCAAATCTGCAAGACACGCAAATGCGCGGTGTGCTTCCTCCAATTGGTCCACATTCGTGAATGGGGCAGATGGAAAGTCAGCCAATTCCGCGAGGTCGCTGTGCAGTGCTCCTCCGCTTTGTTCGCACGCAAAGCGAGCAAGGGCGTGCGCCTCCTCGAGTGCCCCAGGAGACAGACCGAACAAAAGACTCACCGCCGTGAGATGGTCTCTTACCTGGTGGACGAATGGCCGCTCTAGAAGTTTGCGCAGCGCGTCCCAGTCCAGGTCGCGGTCAAGGACAAAATCGTGCATCCACTGGTCGCGCTTTTCGAGCATGGTCACGACCTGGTCTTCAAGATCGGCCCAACTGTTGTCGCGCCACAATAGCAGGGTTTCGATGGCAGCGCTCAGCACCGCATTGTCTTTCCCAATCTGCTCAAGCGTGCGGCGCGCGGCCCGGCGATACAACTCCTTCGGCTGCGCGTAGATCTCCAGGCTTCCGCCAAGGCCGGAAAGAATGGGTTGCTGCAATGCGATCTCACGACAGAAGGAGTCAATGGTGGAAATGCGCAGTTGCGCAGGAAGGTCGAGGAGATCCCAATTGAGAGCGTGCGAACGCGCAAGCGCGCGCTGCGCCAGCGACTCCATGGAGAAAGTCTCGGACGTTGATTCGTGAGCGCCAGCGGCCGCGGCCTTCTCAAGCTCGGAGAGAATGCGGTGACGCATCTCTGCCGCGGCGGCCTTGGTGAAAGTGATGGCAACGATCTCGCCGGGATCGTCGACCTCGCTGAGCAGGCGGAGAAAGCGGCGCGTGAGCAGGTCGGTTTTGCCCGATCCGGCCGGCGCGCGCACCAGGATCGAACGCGTGGCGTCGAGCGCTCGCTCGCGTTGCGACTGGTCGGGAGGCGGAGTCTTTTGCTTGTCAGGCATCGGCTGCCTCCTCCGTGTCGCCGTTCTCGTCGTCAGTTTGCGGCGGATTGTCCTGGATGCGGCAGAGCGCCTGAAGGCTGCAACGTTCGCAGGTCTTCGGGTAGTCGCGAGGATCAACTGCGGCGCGGCCCGCAACGAAATCCCGTGCTATCTCTTCAATGTACGCGCGCCATACGCGCATCTCGTCGTCGGTCAGAGGTTGTTTCACAAGAGCTGTGTTGGCGCTGAGACCGCTGATCAGCGTGGCCCGTGCGTCTTTCACGCGGCCCAGAAATTCCTTGTGCTTGCCGGCGCGAATCTGGGCGAAGACAAGGCCCCCGGCGTTCTCCGGACCGTCGTCAAGCGCGAATCCGGCGTAGAGCGGCAACTGCACATCGTCGGGGCGTGGAAGATCCCACGAACTGGGCGACACCGTGCCCGACTTGTAGTCGATGACAAGCAGTGAGTCGTCATTCAAGCGGTCGATGCGGTCGAGCCGCACTTTGAGCGCGAGGCCGGCAATCGCAGGCCGCGCATCCACTTCAGTTGCAGCGACGGTAAATGGCACGCGTGCGGATTCGTAATCGAGCCATTCGGTAACGAGAACGGTGAGGCGCGCCGCTTCGAGCTCGAGGTACCTTGGCGGCATGGAATCTCGCGCACGAGGCGGCATTCTGTCGTCGAGTACACGGCGTACATGGCCTTCGACAAACGCTGCAAGATCTACGAGCGCGACCAGGTCGGCGTGCATGCGGATGCCATTGGGAGCGCCGGCCCAGACTGAGTGCAGCACGTCGTGAAGAAGTTGTCCGCGTTCGAGGGCGGTGAGTCCAGCTTCGGCCGCGTCCCACTTCTTCGCGTCGAGGCGCGCCGTTGCAAAAGCTTTGAAGGGGCATTGCGATTGCGTGGTGAGAACGGTGGCTCCGCCTGAGACTTCGCGAAGAGGGTAGGGAAGTTGCGTTGCATCGTCGAACGCAATGGTGAGCGGGTCGGGGAAAGCATTCGCTATGAGTTCGGCAGGAAGCGGCTGAACCAACACTGGGATCTGCGCCACCAGCCGCGACGGACGCGCTTCTACCCCTTCGCTCTGGCGCGCGTAACTGAAGTGAACCTCGGGCGCCGAGGCGAGCACGCGACGCGTCATGGATTTGGCAAGATCCCAATCGAGCTTTGGCGAGGCATGCGGCATTCCGGCCTCACGTTGCACTGCGATGGGAATGAGGGGATTCGTGGCGCCGGCCGCGGGCCATGCCTCTTCGCTCGCGCCCAGAAACCAGATCGCGTCGGCGGTCAGGCCCGCGGACTCGGCGGGACCCGCAATCAAGATGGGCGCGTCCTGCGACTCGGGCGCGAACAGCGTTTCATCCACGGCGCGATCGAGTGCGGCAAGAAAATCGCTCCACGCGATATGGCGGCCATCGAAGCCGAGTGACGCGCAGTCATCCAAAGTCTGTTGCCAGCTGCGGAGGGCCTGGAATTCAGCGCTGGTGAGCGAACGCGCGCCAGGCCAGCCTGCGATTTGAAGCAACTGCGCCGTGAACTCAGCCCATGCAAGCGGAGTTTGTGGACGGCGGGCAAATTCCTGCAGACGCTGCCGAGCTTGTGTCATGCGAACGGTCCACGCGGCGGGCAACTCTGCGCGCACGCGCTGGCGCAGGAATTCTTCGAGCCTCCAGCGCTGTCGTTGCAGGCCGCGACGGCGCAGGGCGCGCATGAATGCCGTAAGCGCCCGCGATTCCTCGGGCGAAGCAGCGATTTGATCCGTTGCGAACAGCCAGTCGAGTTCGTTTTCGGCAATGCTGTCGCTCAGCCAGCGCAGCAGCAACTGTGCGCCGCGCGCCAGCGCGACCTGGCTCAGTGGCACGCCGAGCGAAAACTCTATTAGGCTCGCTGTGCCCGGTGGGTTGTCGTTCGCGCCCGGAAACCGGAGAAACCCGCGCTCGATCTCACCGCGACGTTTACGCGCGTCCTGCGTGATCACAAGCAGGCGCGCGTCAGGGTCGGCCGCGAGCCGCGCCTTCGACCAAAGCGCACAGGCAACGAGTTCCGAGGAAAGATCTGCTGCGAGGTGAAATTCCACTTGTTCCGCCGTTGCGCCGAGCGGGAGTTCGCGCACATCATCGCCAGCACCCCATGCCGCGAACAGCTTTTGCTGCGTGGGAAGGATTCGGTCGAAGCCGGCGAGTAAAAGCGGTGAACGCTCTGCGGTATAGGCTTGGAGCAGCGCGCTGAGTTCGAGCGGAAGGCGTGCGGCGCTTACCAGCTTGCCATCGCGGCAGAGTTCGTTGAATGCACTGAGCCAGCCGCTGAACACTCCTGCGTCCTGATCCCAACCGATGCGCGCATTGTCTTTGAGAAGTTGCGGCGCGTATCCGCAGAGCAAATGATGCGCCTCCATGGCGAGCGCAGCCAGGCGGTCGCTCGCACCAGTGAGCTGCACGGCTTCGGGCGCAGCATGGGCCACGATGCGCGCCCAGAGCGACTGCTCCTGGAGCGGGCTCAGCACCACGCGGCCGTCGCCCATGCGTTCATCCCACTCGCTGCGAGCGAAACTTTGCCAATCACGGATGTTGGGAGTGGGCCATGCGGTCAGCCCTTCGGCGCGGCGGGCGCGATGAAAGGCCGTGGCGAGGGATCGCGCGGCACGTTCGCTGGCGGTGACCACGATTCCGCCGCCGTGCAGCCACGCATCGATCTCCATCGCGGACGTTTCCCCCATGGCAGCGTTATACGCTGCGGGGCTTGCGCCGCGCCAACCGGCGTATGGGTATCACAGATCGCGGCCTGAGGAATCGCCTATACTTGTGCCCGGAACGTGAGAATTGACCAACCGGTTCAACAGAAAGGCGGTCTTATGACTTGGACGACGAAGCTTGCCTGCTGGGCATTGGGTGCGGCATGGATGATGGGCGCAGCGTGCGCCGCGAGTCCCGCACAAACCCCGGCGACAACCATTTCGCCGAGCGGGATGCCCCGCGTGGGAACGGTGGACGAGCGCTTTCAGTCCTACAACATCGAAGCGGTTGAAGTCACCGGCGGGCGATTTTGGAAACCGTATGCCTCCGTGGGCACATCGCATGCGGTCGCGCAGCCGGCGGCGAACACTCCGCCGGGGATGAATCCATCGCTCTATGAATACCGGTCGCCCATTGATTTGAGCAATCCGCGGCTGCGCAAGCTGGCTGCCGCGCTGGGGCCAGCTTACGTTCGCGTCAGCGGCACATGGATGAACTCCACCTACTTTCAGGATTCGGACGATCCGGCTCCGATGAAACCGCCGGTGGGCTTCAACAGCGTGTTGACGCGCCGGGAGTGGAAGGGCGTGATCGACTTTGCGCGCGCCGCGAACGCGCGCATCGTGACTTCGTTTGCCATGAGTACGGGGACGCGCGATGCGGCAGGTGTCTGGACGCCGAAGGTTGCACAGGCGTTTGTGGCTTATACGAAATCTGTCGGAGGAAGCATTGCAGCGGCAGAGTTCATGAATGAGCCTACGTTTGCCGAGATGGGCGGTGCGCCCAAGGGATATGATGCGCAGGCGTATGCGCGCGATTTTGCCGTGTTCCAGGCCTGGGCCAAGGCGAATGCGCCGGAGATGCGGGTTCTCGGACCCGGTGGCGTGGGCGAAGGAACGCCGCTTGCGCCGCCGTTCATGCACTTGCTCACATCGGATGGCATCCTGAATGCAACGGGCCCTGTTTTCGATGTCTTCAGCTACCACTCCTACGGAGCCGTTTCAAGCCGGTGCGCGGTGATGGGGACTGCGATGGGAACCTCGAAGGAAGCGGCGTTATCTGTTGATTGGCTTTCGCGCGGAGTCAGCGCCGAAGCCTTTTACGCCGCGCTGCGCGACCGATACGAGCCGGGAAAACCCATCTGGAACAGCGAAACTGGTCAAGCTGCCTGTGGCGGCGACCGTTGGGCTTCTACGTTTCTTGATACGTTTCGTTATCTGAACCAACTGGGCAGCCTGGCGCGACTTGGCGTGCAGGTGCAAATGCACAATACTCTCAACGCCAGCGACTACGGTTTGCTGGACGAAAAGACGCTGGAACCGCGGCCGGACTACTGGGCCGCATTGCTGTGGCGAAGGCTGATGGGAACCACGGTGCTCGATCCTGGCCCTTCGCCGTCCGCAAATCTGCATCTCTACGCTCATTGCCTGCGCAATCAGCCAGGAGGAGTCGCGCTGCTGGCCATCAATGCAGACAAAGACGCGGAGCAAACGATGCAACTTCCGTTGGTCGCGGAGCGCTACACCCTGACCGCGGCCAATCTCACGGATTCCACGGCCGATCTGAATGGGAAGCCGCTCGAACTGGGTCCGGGCGATGCGCTGCCCGTTTTACGAGGGGTTGCGCTTCACTCCGGGACGGTGAGCCTTGCGCCGGCAAGCATTACGTTTCTGGCCTTTCCGAGGGCCGGAAACGCGAGCTGCAAATAGCGGAAGCCAGTGGTCAGTCCACTAGTTGTACACTAGAAACGATGCGAATTTTCCTCGCCAGTACCCTGCTTGCAGTCGCCGTGGTCGCCGGATGCCATTCCAGCTCGAAGCCCGAAACGCAGGGGCCGGCCGCGTCGTCCTTCAAGGTGTATAAGCTGCGCGGGAAGGTGGTTTCGACGAATCCCGGAACAGGCGAAGTCACCGTGAATCATGAGGCCATTCCCGGCTTCATGGAAGCGATGACCATGCCCTACAAGTTGAAGGATCCGAGCATTCTCAGTGAGCTGCATCCCGGCGATACCATCACCGCGGACGTGCTGGTTTCGCAGAATCCCGATGCGGACATTTTGCTCGATCATATTGTTGTCATCGCACAGGGCAAGCCGGATTACAAGCCCGCGGTGTTCTATCACGTGCCAGCACCCGGCGACGCGGTTCCAGATTTCAAGCTTTACAATCAGGATGGGCGCGACCTTCATCTCGATCAGTTCCGCGGCAAGACGTTGCTCGTCACCTTCATTTACACGCGTTGCCCGATGCCAAATTTTTGCCCGCTGGTGACGCACAACTTTGCAGTCATCGACCGCCAGTTGGCCACGAATCCGGCGCTCTACGCCAAAACCCACCTGCTCTGCGTGAGCTTCGATCCGGAGCACGACACGCCGGCGCGGCTGCGTGCCTATGGCGCTCAATACATTGGCAGCGACGCCAAAAGCGCCTTTTCGCACTGGGATTTTGCCGTGCCGTCAGAGCCGGAGCTGCTGGAGATGGCAAAGTTCTTCGATGTGGGCATTACGCACGGCGCCGATGACACCATTACGCACACGCTTTCCACTACATTGATCGATGCGCACGGCAAGGTGGCGCAGTTTTATCCGGGCAACGAGTGGACGCCCGATCAGGTGGTTGCGGACGTTAAAAAGACAGCGACGAGCTCTTAGCTGCCGACTGTCTGCTGTTAGCTGTTTTGTACGGTTGTAAGTTGTTCGATTTTGGTTGGGTGCAATTCTTAGAAATAACGCAAGGAGAGAAGGATGAAATACGGATTGAATATCCGCGAGAGTGGCGAGTTTGATTTTCTGTCGTTGGGAGCCTTGGTGCACCGGCTGGATCCGGGCATCATTCCCTTTCGCAAAGCGACGCAGTGCTTGATTCACGTCAGCGGCGGCGAGTTCAATGTGGCCGCCAACCTGGCAGACTGCTTCAAGTTGAAAACCGCGGTGGCTTCGGCCATGGTGGATTATCCCATTGGCGACCTGATTGCCGAGCGTGTGCTCGCCATGGGCGTCAAGCCGATCTACAAGCACTTTGAGCACAACGGCGCGACGGGCCCGAACATGGCCACAGTCTATAGCGATCGCGGCGCGGGCGTGCGGCCTCCCGTGGTGTTTTACAATCGCGCCAACGAAGCAGGCGCCATGCTCAAGCCCGGTGACTTCGATTGGAAGAAGATTTTTGCTGGCGGCGTGCGCTGGGTGCACTCCGGCGGTATTTTTGCGGCGCTCTCGCCCACCACGGCACCGCTGGTTGCGGAGATGATGAAGGAAGCGAAAGCGGCCGGTGCCATCACGTCCTTCGATCTCAACTTCCGCGAGAAGCTATGGAAGATTTCCGGCGGCGCCGAGAAAGCTGTCGAGACCATTGCCTCGATCGTGAAGAACGTCGACGTGCTCATTGGCAACGAGGAAGATCTGCAGAAGGGTCTCGGCATTCCCGGACCCGATGTCCACGCAAAATCAAAGCTCGATCCCAGCGTC
>Ga0302266_10000264_pt1 | contig 54134 bp, 43 predicted proteins | sample III_Bog_E1_2_FD_194559 | JGI IMG/M metagenome (GOLD analysis project Ga0302266, IMG submission 194559) | Peat permafrost microbial communities from Stordalen Mire near Abisko, Sweden - III_Bog_E1_2 | ecosystem: Environmental > Terrestrial > Soil > Wetlands > Peat | place: Sweden: Abisko...
GATCTCACGCGCGGGGCCGTGGCCGGCGTGGAAGGTACCGAGTTTGTCCTGGCCGTGGATGACGCGGATACCACCACGTTGTCCGTCGTGGATGGCCGCGTGCGCTTCGGCAATGATCAAGCCACGCTGACGCTCACCAACGGCCAGCAGGCCGCCGTCGCTCTGGGCCAGGCCCCGGTACGCACCGCCGGGTTCATCGCCAACAATCTGCTCCAATGGTGCTTCTATTATCCGGCGGTGATCGATCCGGCGGAATTGCCCTTTACCACGGACGACCAGACCAATCTCGCCAGCTCGCTTGCCGCCTATCACTCGGGTGATTTGCTGGCCGCGCTCGCGGCGTTCCCAACCGGCCCGGCCGGCTCCGGTGCGGCGCAGGTCTATCATGCCGCGTTGCTGCTCTCTGTCGGCGACGTCGCCCGGACCGAGGCCACGTTGTCCGCCATGCCCGCCGATTCCGAGCGCCTCCGCCGCCTGGCCGGCGCCCTGCGCGAACTCATCGCCGCCGTCAAACGCCAGCCCGCGCCCGTCACCGCCCCGCCGCAGCTTGCGTCGGAGTTGCTCGCCGGCTCCTACTTCGAGCAATCGCGCGCGGTGCGAGAAACCTCCCTGCGCCGCGCCCTGACGCTGGCGCAATCCGCCACCGTGGTTTCGCCGAAATTTGCTTTCGCGTGGGCACGTCTCGCTGAGCTGGAATTCAGTTTCGGACGCATGCGCGAAGCGTTGACCGCCTTGAACACGAGTTTGGCGCTCGCGCCGCGCAACGCCCAGGCCCTCGCGCTGAAAGGCTTCGTGCTCGCCGCCCAAAACAATCCCCGCGCCGCCCGCGCCAGTTTTGATGCCGCCCTGACCGCCGATTCCGCCCTGGGCAACGCCTGGCTCGGCCGCGGCCTCAGTCGCATCCGCACCGGCGACCTGGCGGGCGGACGCGAAGACCTGCTCATCGCCGCCGCCCTCGAACCGCAACGCGCCGAGCTGCGCAGCTATCTCGGCAAAGCCTACCTCGCCAACGGCGACGATGCCCACGCGACCAAGGAACTGAATCTCGCCAAGCGGCTCGACCCGGCCGACCCGACCGCCTGGCTCTATTCCGCCTTGCAGCACCAGCAGGCAAACCAGGTCAACGACGCGATCCGGGACCTGGAAAAATCCCAGGCCTTGAACGACAACCGCAGTGTCTATCGCTCCCAGTTGCTGCTCGACGAGGACCACGCGGTGCGCAGCGCCAACCTCGCCGGCGTGTATCTCGACGCCGGCATGACCGACGTGAGCACGCGCGAAGCCGGCAAAGCCGTGAGCGCCGACTACGCCAACTATTCCGCCCACCTCTTTCTCGCCAACAGCTACGAACAGCTCCGCGACCCGAATTGGAGCAACCTCCGTTACGAAACCCCGACCGTCGCCGAATTTTGGATTGCCAACCTGCTGGCACCGCCCAGCGCCGGCACGCTCTCGCCGCTCGTCTCCCAGCAGCCCTATACCAAGCTGTTCGACCAGAACCGCCTGGGCGTGGTCTCCGACACGACGTATCTCAGCCGGGGCGCCTGGATGGAGGAGGGCGCGCAGTTCGGCGTTTACGACAACTTCAGCTACGACTTCGAGGCCCAATATATTTCCGACCCGGGCCAGCGCTCCGACAATGATAAAAATCAACGCGATCTGCAACTGACCCTCAAGGACCAGTTCACGCCGCAGGACAGCGCGTTTTTCTCCGTGGAACAGGACAAGATCAGCACTGGCGACGTGAACCAGTATTACAATCAGGCGAATGCGTTCACGGGTTCCAATTATCGGTTCAACGAAACGCAGGAAGCCAATCTTTATTTCGGGTATCACCACGAATGGGGGCCGGGCTCCCACACCCTGTTCCTGGCCTCGCGGCAGATTGGCTACGAATCACCCTATGCGGTCAGTGCCCTTCAGCTTATTGGTAGTTACAATGGGGCGTACTTTAATGGCATCAATTATACGGCCGTTAACGAGCAGGTGCAGATCGATACGGAACTGAACACCGCCGAACTCCAGCAAATTCTGGAATCGCCCAATCATACAACCATCATCGGTACCCGGTTTGAATGGGGCGATGTCCGGTATCAAAATGTAGAATACGGTTCTGACGCTTTTGCCAATGGTTTATTTCCCGATGCCCCCGGTACTATTTTAAACCAGGATTTCACGGCCAACTTTTATAATTACACCGCCTATGGCTACCACACCTGGCAGATCGCTGATCCGTTCGCCATCACCGTGGGGCTGGCTTACGACTGGTTGCAAAAACCGGCGGACGTGGCCACCACCCCCTTTGCCACGCAGGCCAATACCACCAACAATGTTCCGCCAATAACGTCCACCGTTCAATTCTCGCCTAAAGTCGGATTCGTCTGGCAGCCCGCCGACCGCACGACCTTTCGCGGGGCCTACACGCATTCTTTGTCCGGATTTGCCAATGGCCAGAGTACCCGGCTGGAGCCGACGGAAGTGGCCGGCTTCAACCAGGCCTATCGCAGCTTGGCCCCGGAAGCGGTCGTAGGTGACAGCAGCGGTTCCAAGTTCGACACCATTGACCTGTCGCTCGAACAAAAATTCGACACCGGAACTTATTTGGCCCTGTCCGGCCAGCTGCTCTATTCCAAGCTGGATGAACTGCAGGGCGACTTTGTGTCTTTGAATGCATTGCCGCTGGAATATTACACTTATCCGCTCGGCTTCAAACAATCGCAAAATTACCGGGAAGCAACCTTGCGCTTCACGGTGGATCAACTGCTGGGCCGGCAATGGTCAGCCGGAGCCACCTACACCCTGTCCGACGCCCGCCTGAATTTGAACTATGTGGACATTAATGCCGCCATTTTGGCGGCGAATCCGCTTGGGAATCCCCTGGGAATTCAACCCAATCAAACCTTCGATAGCGTCCTGAACACGGTGACTCTGCATGCCAACTGGAATCATCCTTCCGGACTGTTCTCGGTGTTTGATGCCGACTGGTATCACCAAAATAATTCCGGCTTCAATCCCGCCGAGCCGGGGAATGATTTCTGGCAATTCAACGCCTATGCCGGCTACCGGATGCTGCACCGGCGGGTTGAGTTCACCATCGGCCTGCTGAACCTCTTCGACCAGAATTATTCCTTGGAACCGTTGAACCTCTACAACGAGATGGCCCGCAGCCGTACTTTTCTCACACGGCTGCGTATTAGTTTCTAAAGCGTCTTTGCAAAAATCCAAAGGCATCGCGGCGGCGGAGCGCGCCCGTCCCGGGCGCAGCAACGTTCGCCAGCTCAGGGCCGTGAATCGCGAATGGGTCGCGCCCGCAAGTGTCATTGTTGCGGCCGGGGCGGCCGCGCACCGCATTTATTAAACACGCCCGGGGCACCCCTTAAATATCATAACCCACCAGCTGTTTTGGCTTAGAGCTGATTAAAAATTACTGTAGCCGGAGCGCGCCGTTCACGCCGCTTCGACGTCGCCATCCAAATTCAAGTTGAAGCGGGCTGAAGCCCACGCTCCGTCGTCGGTTTGGCTGACAAAGAGCGGCTACCGTTCTACTGAAACCACTCTAATTCCCCCGCATCTGTCCTGCTCAGACCCCCCGTGGGGAAGGCCGGGTTGAGGAGGCAATTCGTAGCCATCTGACCGTATTTTAGTATTATAAGGCCAATGATGAAAAATCGGTAGCGGGTTGCCACCGTCGTCTGTGTCCTATGGAGACACGCACAATACGGTGACGGAGCGCGGCTGGGACGCAGGCCAGCCGCAGCATTTTTACGGGCTGCCGCCGGCACTGTGTGCCCAATCACGCTCCGGGAATTTCAAATTAGGAAAATGCCCGGCATTCCAAGTCCTTGCAAACTTTTCCGGACTGCTACCTTCCACCGCTGCAGTATTTGTTAATTCTTCCCTAACCCTGGTCACTGCCAGGTGATTTCCAGCGTCATCGGCTGGCCGTTGGTTGGCGGGGGTGGGGTGTTTTTGACATACAAAGCCAACTGATAGCTAGTGGAGTTGGTGGCCGGAAAAGTCACGCTGTTGGTTTCGCACCACGATGCATTATCGCTTCGGCGAATTACATTCACAACCGAGACATATGGCGAAGCAAAACCAGATGCGTCAGTGAATGTGCCGCTCGTCGTGTTCGCGGGCGGGGTGATCCAGATGCTGCCGGCACTGTTGGTCATCTTGGCGTATCCGGTGTAGGCCCCGGGGCAGCCCGAACCGCTGACCGATTTGTTAGTGAACGGTATGGTTTCCTGACCCGCCCAAGCGACGCCGGCAGCAAGGCTGGCTAGTGTCAAGACGACGACGGTGAGTTTGCGGCTTAATCTTTTCATAGGTATTATTATGGATATAATCAGTATGGTTCCCACCCGAGAGTCCCAGAACGAATTGGACGATTTGATTCTGTCGCTTGGGTGCACGGTGTAAAGCAAAAATTCCCAAACTGCGCCAGCCCCGCAGCCATGCTTCGGTTAGAGCATTGACCAAAAAGATGTAGCTGTGAGCATTGAGGATTTTTGGTTTTTGGCGAGTCTTACGCACTGGTGCAGGTTTGTGGGATTATATTTTTTGTCAAGTTTTCCAAAGAGCGTCGCTTCGACTCCCTCTCCCCGCTCAAACGGGGAGAGGGCTGGGGTGAGGGGTGTTAAAATTTGAATGTGTCTTCCTCAGGATTGAACCTGGTAAACTGACGGAAACGAAGTCAAAAATCAAAAAGACCGCTGCCCCCTGGGACCATCAGCCCATTGCTACAGATTTGATGTAAATGCTCAAGCCAAACGCGCTGGCCCTCCCGCATATTTCAATTTCTCCTCATGTCCTTCATGCCCTTCATGGTAAATATATTTAAATTCCGGCCAAAAAAAACGGCGTGCCCCGCTAGGGCACGCCGTTGGTGGTGCAACCAAAGTTTACGGCAAAATCCGCACTCGATAGAAGTTTGATCCGCCGGTGGAATTATCATCAAACTCCATGTCCGTGCCGGTGCCGGTGTTGGTGCTGATGGCGGTCCAGGCGCCGGAGAACAGGAAGCTGGAACGCTCAACCACATACTGGATGCCGCTGACCGACGGCCAGTGAATCGCCATGTTGGAGCCGGCCGGTGCCGGCGTTTTGGCCTTGGTGCTGGGGAAGTTGTTGGCGCTATTGGGATCAACCCCGGCCACATATTTCATCCAGTTGTCAATGCCATCACCCGTCGGGCAGGCGTTGGATACTGACAACAGATTGTTAAGCGTTCCGAACCAACGGAGCCGCCAGGAATCGGGGATGCCGTCGCCGTAGCTGGAGTTGGTGAGACTGGACAGGGTGATCAGTCCGGTCAGCGTCTGGCTTGCAAATGAGGCCAAACCGTTGGGTGATGCCGAGGCATGATCGAAATGTATGGCATACGCGGAATTGGCGGATACTCCCGCCGGAATGGTTACGCTCAAGGTGCCCAGTGTGACCGTGCCCGTCAGGCCGGTGTTGGTGCTGTTAAGCCAGACGGCGGCGAAGTTGCCGTCACCGCTGGAACCGGTGGTGTAGGGAGCCCCCAACACGGTCGCCGTTTGGTTGAATTGTACCGGCGTGGTCAGCGCCGGGGAACCGTCAAGTGGCTCGACCGTGAGACTTAACATGAGGACCCGCAGCGGATAACTGCCATAAATGGTGGCGTTAATGGGAATGGTAACCACTTGGCCGGCCGAGCAATTGGTGATATCGCCGGCGGTAAAATTAACCTGCGGTAGCACGCTCGAGCCGCCCAAAGTCAGGGGCTGTGCGGGCGATGATTTTCCCGTTATGCTGACCGAGTGATTGGCGATATTGGGGGCGTTGGTGTCCGCCACGCGCTGGCCGCCATTCCAAAAGCGTTCAAACCAGGTCAGACTGGGATCCAGCGAACGTCGGAAGGTGACATAAACGTCGCAAACATCCAATTTTCCGTCGCCAAAGGCAATCTGGTTGATGCTGGTGTCATTGCCGTTGAACAGCGGATTTAATTGGCCCGCATTGAGGTTGGCAAAGGTATTGGTATAATAGCCATTGTTCACGTCGCTCGGATCGTTATCCAATACGCCGTAATTGCCGCATGAATCCATGCCGTCAAAGAAGTCGCTGTTGGCTGGTGGCGTGTTTAGCGAATATAATGCCGATTCAAACACCTGCTCAACGTCGGCATTGACGATGTTGCTGGAACCGAAGTCGCCAGCATTGAACCAGCGGAAGGGATAAACACTGCCCGCAATGTATGCAATATGGTTCGTCACAGTGACATATTTTAGCGCATTGATGGGGAATCCTCCCGCCGTAGCTCCATTTGTTGGTCCGACAATATACACGTCGTGACCGGGAGTGCCGATTCCATCGGAGGTTGCCGACGGCCGGCCGATCTGGATTTGATATTGTTGGCCGGTTAGGGCGTTGTTTGGAACTTGGAAGCTGTAACCGCCAACGATCACACCGTAGGGCTGCTGTCCATTCGGGAATTGATCATCGTGGGCTTGTGAATAGGTAATAAGCGTTTGGGATAATGTATTGTATAAATTGGTTTCCACATAGCGTTCAACCCATCCGACTCCTAGCAAATTTTCGGCCGTATTGGTCGTTTCCAGATCGACGAAGTTTTGTCCGTTGTAATTTATAATCGAGCTGGGTGGCGGCGGACTGGACGCGTTGCCAATGAACATGAAGGGTGGGATGGGGGTGTATAAGGAAAATCCCGGCGGATAGTTGGTTGGTATCGGCACAATGGGTTTCAATAACATGGATTGAAATCCGTAGGCACCGGGGGTGATGGCCGGGGCGGTACTTGTGTTGGTGACGGTAAGGTTGAACTGCAAACTGTAAATAACGGTTCCGGGCAAAGTGGTCAGGGTGATCGGGGCGTAAAAGGTTTGCCCGGCCGAACCCAAAAATACACTTGAGGCTTCGCCGTTGCCAAAACCGAAGCTGATGGTGTTGGCCACAAAATTGTTCAGGTAAAAGACATTGGATACAATCGCACTTGCTTGGTAGTTGTCTCGAAATGCCCTGACTTTGAACAGGGTATCGCTTTGAATGGGAAAGCTGACCGTCCATAGATTTGACAAGGAGGTGCCCAAGTCACCGCTGGAAGCATAATTAGTCGTCGATGGATCGGAACCATCTAACGTATAGTAAAGATGCGCATTGGTGGTGATGTCGCTGATTGTGAATTGGGCTGCATTATTGCCAATAATGGTTGGATTTGCCGTAACGAATTGGAACTGTGCCGAAGCCACGGCACTGTTGGGATGCCCGGATTCCTCGCCAATGGCCTTGATGCTTAAAAATGGGAGAATCGTCGCAACCGTAAAGCTATTGATAGCAGATTGACTGATTCCGTTCGTATATCCCACGGGTGCTGACCCCGATGAATCAGTCGGATCGGGGAAATTGGTTAACGAGGCGGTGTTTGCATAGGTATAAAATGTCTGGCTGCCACCTGCGCCGATAATGACAATGGGTACGTCATTGTTAAAAGTTGCGCCAGCGGATGTGACCGGCACAAACACCGAAGTGAATAATGTCGGCGGGAAGGTCACATATCCAATTTGCGGGTCAGGCACCGGTGCATAGGGCACGGTGGCGGCGAATTCAGTCGAGTTTTGGCTCTCCGTGCTGCCGTTGAGCGCGGAGATGACGTAGTAATAAGTTGTTCCATCGGACAGGCCGGTGTCTGTATAGGTATTGGTTGTGACGTTAGCCACCGTGGTGTAAGGGCCGCCGCTGTGCGGAGAACGCTTTACATTGTAGCTTGTTGCGCCCGTGACGGCTGACCACGTTAAAGTCACCTGGCCATAGTTAGTTGTAACCGAGAGGATGGTTGGCGCTACCGGTGGCGGCGGGGGCAGGGGGGGTAATCCGGTGCCGGTGGCCACGCGCAGCAGTGCATAACCAACTTCCGTGTCATAAACTGTGCCGCTGAAACCAATGGCCAGCCCGTAGGGTTGCTTTACTTGAACTGGATCAATGGATTCAGTTGGGTTGACGGTACCATCCTTCCAACCGGGAGTTCCGCCGGACCAGTATTTGGAACTGACGCCAAACAACCGGGTGACGGTGCCAGCGGCATCAATCTCCTTGACCTTGTTATTATTAAAATCTGCCACCACCAATATGCTATTGCCCGCCGCGGCAATATTTTCGGGGTCGTTGAAGGCGGCGTAGCCGGCCGGCCCATTCGTATCACCCGGGCCGTTAAAGCCAGTCAGTTTGACGGAATTATTTACCAGGTTTGTCGTGTTGGCCGGATCCATGATCCAGATGCCATTATTCCCGGCATCGGTCAGGGCCAGTTTGCCGCTGGGCATGATTGTCACGCCGCGCAGCGAGGTAAACTTGTTGGTGATGACACCAATTGTGGTTTTTAAATTGGTTCCGGCGGCGATTTTTATCACCGTGTTGCTATTGACTGTCACATAAAGATTAGCGGCTGGATCCAGCGCCAGCGAGGTGGCGTTGGTCAGGCTGGCCGCATTGGTGGCAGGTGGCTGTTTTAAGCCATAGGTCTCGAATAAATTGCCGTTGAACGTGAGGATGGTGCCATTGTTCCCCGAGCCTCGGTTCAGGACATAAACGTTGGTATTAATATCCACGCCAATGGCGATGGGATGGTTAATCCCATCCGTGCTGATGTAGGCGCTGTAGGTGTAACTGCTGGACGGTTTGCCCAGATTGCTTATCCAGCGAACGGCATTATTATTATTATCGGCCAGGAACAAGCCGGTTCCGGATGGATCCAGCGCAATGCCCGCCGGGTTGTTGAACTTGGCCGTCGTGGTGATTACGGGGGTGCTGGACGCGGCTCCCGCCCCGGCCGTACCGTAGATGTTCGCCAGCGTGGTGACGGTGGCCTGTGAGAAGGCGCTTTGGCTGGCGAGCATGATGACCCCGGCCAATGCCATCCTCAGGGATTGGGCATGGCTATGGGGCCAGCTTGCCAGCGACCGGGTTAATGTTGTAAAATTCATAGGCTGTTCGGATGTAATGGATTCGTCGTCAGACTATTTGGTGGTCGGGGTGATCGGATTGCTCCAATCGCCAACGCGCACCGGGCTGTCCCAGGCGGTATTCGGGTTCATCGGGTCTTTCATCGTCACCGGCTTGCTTTGCAGGAAATCGCCGGATTGGGTATTGCTTTGAAAGTCCGTGTCCTTGACAATCGTCGGCGTGATAAAGATCAGCAGGTTCTCCTTGTCTTCCGATTTGTTTTCACTGCGGAACATGAATCCCAATCCGGGAATATCACCCAGCAAGGGGACCTTGGTGTAACTGGCGGCCGGACTGTCTTGAACCAGGCCGCCCAAAACCAGCGTGTTGGCATTGGGTATCAATACCTGGGTGGTGATGGAGCGGCTTTCAAAGGTGGGGGCGGATATCGTCGTCGATCCCCCGCTGTTGATGTTGGGCACCGTCTCGGCGAAATTGCCGGCAAAACTGGAAACCACGGGCAACACCTTGAGCCAGATATAATCGTTGGCGGAAATCCGGGGCGTGACATGGATGGTCGTGCCGATGTTACTATAGGTCACGGACGAGCCGCCGGCCGAATTGGCCGTGCCCGCCTGCGTGTTGAAGATCGGATAACCGCGGGTGACATCCACGGAGGCTTCCTCGTTGTCCAGCGTCACAATCCGGGGCGTGGACATCACCTGGGCATCGGCTGAAGAATTGAAAAACGACAATACGGCGCTCAATCCGCTGGCATTCAAAAAGCCGATGTTCGGGCTCGTGCCGCTCGTGGTATTCCAAGAGAACCCGCCGCCGCCGACCGTATTCTTAACGGACCCAACCGTGCTGGAGGAACCACCCGGCAGTGGATTGTTTGCGCCATTAAGTCCCGGGCTAACCCCCGGGAAGCTCGTCGTGAAGGTGCCGGCCGCATTGCCATTGCCAAAGGTGACGGCTTGATTTTGCAGCGTTCCCGTCCAATCCACCCCCTTTTGGGTTTGGGGCGTGGAAGTAATCTGAATCAAACGGGTTTCGATTAAGACTTGGCGGGTGGGCCGGTCGAGCTGGTTGATGAGCGTTTCCACGGCCTGCTGTTCCGGGTCCGTGCCCACCACCACCAATTGGCTGGTGCGATAATCGGTGAGCACCCGGCTGCGTTTGTCCGTCAAAACGGACTGGGCGGCGTCAATCATGTTTGAAACGCTGGCATATTTCAATTGAACGACCTTGGTGAATAACGGCGGCGGGGCGGTCGGATCCTTCAAGGTGATACGGTCAATCCCCGTGTGTTTGTCGTGGATTAACTGGAGGCCGTAGTTGTCCAGCAAGGCCAGCAGGGCATTTTCCGCCGAGATGTTTTCCCAACGGATGGACAGTACCGGCTCCGGTTTAACCTGGCCGTTCGCATCCGGCAGACCGTAGCCGATTTTGGGATCCAGCATGTAATTGATCTTGGCCAGCCGCGTGAGACTTTCAATCGCCGTCGTGATTGGGGTATCGCTGAAGGCGATGCGTTGAATACCCGCTGCAGCCGTGGTGGTATCGGTGGTCGCATCCGGGGCCGTGCTCGCGTCCATGGCCGGGGCATTGGTGGTGGCCGCGGTGCTCATGGCGGGGGCGTCCATCGTCGGAGTCGTTGTCGCCGGAGCTGGCGCTACCGCAACTGACGTCAGCGGAGCTGCCGTAACGTCGGCGGCCTGGGGCGCATTGGTGGGCTGGCTGGCCAGTTCCTGCATCTTTTGCTGAACCGCTGCCCGGGCGACCGCTTGGGCGGCGGAATCGGCATTCGTCGCCGGGGTGGCTACGGTATTCGTATCGGGTGCCACGGTGGCCGCCACTAGGTTGGTATCCGCCGGCGGGGTGGAGTTGGTTTGCGCTTCGGTCGTCAGCAGGCAGATCAGCCCGGCGAATAGGATGTAATAGGTTGCTTTCATAGCTGGTTTGGATGGGGTTGGGGTTTGTGCTCCTAGTTGGGATTTATTTTATTTAACCGGGTTTGGCAACATTAATTTTTATTCGGGAACGTAATTGATGCGATGGAGTTGACCGTTGATCGACACAATGACGTAGGTATCATGGATTTCTAGGCAACGCAGATGCACCCGGCCGTTCGGGCTTAACACGTCGCCTTCCTCGCCGGCACCAAACGTGTGGTTATTGAGGATGGCCAGCATTTGTCCGGGCGCGCCGAATATGCCCCGCACTTTTATGGAGGAAATTTCTACGGTGTGATTCGTTGGGGCCACCGGCGCGGCCACCAGCCGGGTGGATTCGGGAAAAAATGGGTCTCGGCCATCCTTCGTGGTGGCCGGTAGGATGAAGACTGACTGGACCGGTGCCGAATTGGTCGGCACGGCGTTGTCCGCCTTCACCCCGGTGGCGGAAACCAGGGTAAGGATCAGCGCCAGACCGGGAGATATTTTAATGGCCTTCATGGTTCAAGAATTGGGTTTCAACAGCGCCGCAACTTCCACGCGGAAAGTGAGTTTTTCAGGCGTCGCGTCCTGTACGGCCACCGAATCAATTGACAAATTCAGCACCCGGATATGGGGAAATTGGTTTTCGAGATCGGCGATGAATTTACCGATGTCATGGTAAAAACCGGTGCCGACGATGAGAAACTTGATTTGTTTGTAGGGAAATCCGGGCAGCATCTCCTCCTCCGATTGCACCGGTTGTCCAATGGTGTTGATTTCCACATGGTGACTGGCCTTGAATTGGCGGATGGTTTCGTAGGTCCAGACAATCACGTCGCCATCCACCTCGTCTTTTTCGGTGCTGGCCAGCAACTGAGTCATATCATCGGCCTTTTGGGCGTTGGCGTTCGCCTGGAGAATGGTCTTTTTAATCAATGCCAGCCGGTCCTGCTCGGATTGGGTTTCGTTGGTCAGCCGGCGGTTTTGCTCCTGCTGCGGGCCAATTAAGAGGAAATAAACCAGGCCGATCAGGGCTACGGTGCCCACGACCACCATGATGAGCTTGTTGCGTTTGTCGGGCGGTAATCGTTTCATCGGTTTTTATCGGTAAAACGGCATTCCAGGGTGAACAGGACGAACGGTTTGCCATTGGGTGCTGACTGGGGCGTTGGAACATTCGACTGCTTGACCCCTTCGATGGGATCCAGGTTGGATTTGAAATAATCCAGCTTCGTGAGGGCTTCTTTGTAGTGGTTCATTTGATCCAGATTGGGACTGGAGTCCTTGCCGTCCAAAGTCAGGGTGATGTGCTCGGTCGAACTGCCGGGGTGGCCGGGGATGAAGCTGCCATAGGCGTTCGTGCTGTCCGTGGTGCCTTCCTTGTTAATGTAGGATTGTTCCAGCTTCACGTGCAGCATTTGCACATTGGGCACATAGATTTGCTGCAGGGCGTTCATCAGATTGCCCTGCAAGAACCGGTTGCTGTTCAATTGCGCCAGCCCGTTGAGCCGGCGCTGGCTGTCCGTAATCCGCCTTAGATCAAACTGGCACTGGCTGAACTCGTTGGTGCGCGTGTCGATCTCGATTTCCACCTTGTTTTTCGATTGCTGGAGTATTTTGTAATCCAGCCAGATGGTGCTGAACCAGACGAGCGAGAGCACCACCAGGAAAACGCCGATGAAAATCGCGCGCTTCACGGGGTCCCGCCGGCGCAATTCCTCCTCGGCCAGCGCTTCGTTCAACAAATTGATGCGGATGGGCATAGGTAATTTTAGTAGGTCGCCAGCGCGGTGCCGATGGCCACCGTCAGTTGCGGTCCAACCAGGTCAATCTCCACGGCCTGCTGGCCCGGCAGGGCCATTTGCAGAAAGCTCGTCGGGTTCCAGGTCTTGCAATCCGCCAGAATCTCCGAGTGCAACATGCCGATGATCATCTCCGAGCGCGTGGTGCCGCCGCTCAAAAAGACCTCGGTCACCGGCCGGTCCATCTGGTGTTCGAAAAAGTCCAGCGAGGCCCGGATTTCCCGGCCCAGCGGCAATACCTGGGATTGCAGGGCGGATTCCACCTCCGGAGCCATCCCCACCTTGATGCCCTCGGCTTCCGCATAACTGATGTTCATCGCCTCGGCCAGCCCGGCGGTTAGCTGGTTGCCGCCGATGTTGATGGTGCGATTGGTGGCGAGTTCGCCGCGATCCAGCACGCAGACCGAGGTGTGCTTGAATCCGATGTCCACCAAGGCCACGGTTTCCTTTTCAAAGACCTCCGGCCGGGATTTTTCAAAGGCGTTGATCGGCCCGATCAGGGCGGGCACCATGGCGTCGGCCACCAGGCCGGCGGTGCCGGCGGCTTGAATAAAATCCCGGACTAACTGCTGCCGGGCCGCCGCCGCCAGAACTTTGAATTTGGTGGGACTTAGGCTGGTGCGAGCCGGCTCGGCGGTCTTGGCGACCACCGTCTGGGCGCGCGGGGGAATGATGTAGCAGTCAAACACATGGTTGGGCAGGTCCTGCTGCAGATAATTCTTGTGGTTCATCTTCAGGACGTGCCGCATTTCGTCCAGCGGAATTTGCGGCAGTTCTACCTGGCGCACTACGGCGTCGCCTAGCCCGACCGCCAGTGAAATATACTTCCCGCCGCCCCCCAGGGCCTCGGCCACGGTGTGCAGATGATCCGCCAGCTGTTCGGGGGAGATTTTTTTGTCGAAAATCGGGGCGTCCATCAACGCATAGCGGAGCAGCGCCAGGGTTTCGCCGCGCCGCTCCAGCAAGACCGCCTTGGTGGTCCGGGCGCCAAGGTCAATGGCGATCACTTGGACGCGTTTTTTCCTTAACGCGCCGTTTAAAAATGGCAAATGCAAACCCATGTATTTTTATAGTGTTGTTTGTTCATCAATGGCAAGCAGCTTTTTGCGCCTTTTCTAATAGCAGTTGCTAAGCCAATTTGCGGATGTCGGTCAATTTGATGGTTTGTTTAACCCAGCCCCCGGTTTTGCCCACCTCTTGCCCAGTAAATGCCTTAAAACGCCGAGTTTGTGGGCAATTATTGCCCGTAAGGTAAATGTTCCCATCATCATCACGGCAAATTGGGGTATGTCGATCGGGCATTTTCTGTCTTCTCGCCTATACGATCGGTTGATTTATGGGCAGCCGGTGGAAATTTAATACAATTCCAAGTTTTTCGCCGGACTTTATCGCGATTAATTATGCGACGGGATGTTTGTGGTTACGCCGGGCGGTGGAACATACCAGTCGAACCGGATGGGCACCAGCGCCACGGGAATCCCTGGTGGCACCTTGGCCGGATTGAGAAAATTTTGGTCAAAGCTGAAATGTCTCGTGGGCGGGAGATAATAGGTGCCTTGATACTTCCACTGGTTGGTGGCCATGTTGCTGTTCCATAGCCGGATGATGGAGGTGTTCAGATAAAGATCTACCCCGCTCCAGTCTTCCAACAGGCGGGGCAGGTTGTGTACCCCGCCGCTGAATGTGGTGGTGCCCGAACCCGTGGAAGGAATGGTGCCGGTGACAATCGCGGCGTTGACGGTCATGGTGCTGGCATTGTCAGCGCTGGAATTTTGATTAAAGGTGGTATATCCCTCGCTGTCTGTCCAACTGGGTGAGAGCAGCGTGAGCGCGTCCGATAACAATGCGGCGGGCACTTCATAGGTGTTGGCGGTACCGGTCGAGCTGCCGGCACTCGTCTGGGTATTGTAATTGCCCTTTACATATAATGGGTTTTTGGTGGCCACGGTAAATCCATAGCCATTGTTGGCGGGTATTTGTGCGGCATTCACCAGGCGCACCGAGGGCAATACCGTGGTGGTTAAGGGTCGATTATCGGCTACATATAAAATAGTCGGGTAAACTTGGGAAGCCGCGGGTAGTTTACTCTGAATCGTCGAATTGGTGGTGAGCCACGAGGACAACTGGCCCATGTCAATCTGCGTGAACGTATTGGTGTCAGTTTCACGCTGGTCGTAGGTCATGTTGGTCAGCGTCAGAAACGGTAGATTGGACGCCAGCACGCCCGGTGAGGCGTTGGTATAGGTTATCGTCACTGGGGAGGGATCCGCGCCCGGCACTTGGCCATTGTAACTGGATTGCAGGGTTAATTGTACGACGTTCGTTCCACTGGCTGTATTGGTGACGAGCAGTACCATCTGGGCCTGGTTGTAGAGCATCTGGGCGTTCGTCGAGATGTTGGCATAACTCGGGCCGGTCTGGGTGCTGGTCGGGAAATCAATCATGAAGTGGGAGTTGGTCATGTTCAGCGAGACCGTGACGCTGGGGGAATCCTGGACGGAACCGGCAACAAAGGTGGTGTTCCAACTGCTCGGATTGTTGGGATCCCATTGGGCGGTACTCGAACCATCCAGGTTGGGTCCGGCGATTATCCCGGTGGTGCTGACCACGTTGCTGAAGGTCAGCGAGGCTGAGGTGCCGACATCAATGTCGCCGTTGGCATGGACGCGGCCGTTCACTATCATGGTGGCGCAATAGGAGAATTCCAAAGTGCCATTGTAAAAAATCGCCCAGGTGCTTAGCGGCACCAGCGCCAGCAGCACATCCTCCTGGGCCGTGCCAATCACATTATACATCGAATTGCTTTGCTGTACGTTGGATACGATGCGATAAACCGGGGCATTGGCGGTGTACAGGCCGGCGTAGGCCGAGGGCAGGTAACCAGTGTAGTTATAGGCAAAATTCACGTAGGTTCTTCCGGCGGTGGTTCCATCCGTGAAAGTAAAATTAGACCAGTAGGAATCTTCGGCTGCCAGCGGGATGTTCGTCTGATAAAGGCCGTTCTTAAAATTGTTGGTGACTGCCGCCACGCCGTAAGATTGGAAGTCGTAGGCCATGCGGGCATAGACTTTTTCCACCGCCGCCTCTGCTGCTAAGTTACAGCTGTTATAATCATTATTACGTTTATTCAGACTGGAAACGGTCGTGGTTCGATACATGGAAGCCGCCAGAATCAGGATCATGGCGGTGGCCAGAATCAAAACCATGAGCAGGGCAAAGCCAGTCTGTCGGGCGGCCGGGGTAATGGGGTGGATTTTCATAAGACTATTCCGGCAAATGGGGTGTGGCCCGAATATCCAGCTTGTAAAAGTCGTAGAGGCCGTTGGTGCCGACCTGGGTCAGCGGATACTGGAACTGGCAAAAATCCAGCGTCGCATGGATGATGTTCTTATAGCTGTTGACGTTGGTGATGGAGTTGGTCTGGATCTGGCCGTTGTACGATTCGGCGGTAAAATATAAGTCGTCCAGCAAATTTGAGCAGATGGTCACTGGATTCCAATTGGCCACGGAGGTTTGCATGAGCACGTTGCTGTTGGCACCGTTGTTGACGAAATAGTAAACGGTGAACTGGGAGCCGTTGGTCGTTTGGCAAAGCTGCAGGGCCGAACCTTGCACCGCCCCGCTCGTAATCCCCGTAAAGTTCGTCCCGGACAAGCTGCCGATTTGCCACATTTTGGCGGAACGGATGTCCGTGACCAGTTGTTGCAGGGCTTTCCGGGAGGCATCGCTCGCCCCACTCTTGCTGTCCACCAACTGACCAATGCGAAAGCCCACTAGTTGCGCGGTGAATAAGGCCCCGACTACCCAGATAATGATGATGGAGACAAACATCATCTCAATGAGGGTATAGCCAGATTGCAAGCCCGGCGGCCGATATTTGCCATTGGAATGAAGAGAAAATATTTTCATGGGTTCCAATTGGAAATCAATCCTGAGGTGGCGGCGTTGCTCCCAAAGCTTGCGGGTTACGGTTGTCGGGTGCGATGAGGGTGCAAACCGTGTTGGTATAATATATCTGGGTAAATTTGCTCCAGCCCACAAACGGCCAGACCGTGTCCACTCGGATCATTTGGAGCTGCGGCATATTGGGGTTGGGGTCATTGTTTTCGTTGAACATCCGGATGGAAATATAATTAGTCGCCAAAATCGGATTGTTGGCTTTCATCGGCACATCCAAGATGTTGGTGGTGTAGCCGGTGAAGGTTTGAGTGGTAGGATTGTAATAAGGGCTAAAGACATTCAAGTTGAGCAGCTCATTCGTTGTGGCGTCCCATTTTGCGGACCGGGCTTGTTCAATCGCTTCAAGGCCCATGGACTGCGCCGCCAGGGAATAGCCGGTCCACTGACCCCGGATTGCACTCGAAATATAGCCATTAATGATCGCACCAAACACCATCACCACGATGAGCAGGGCAATCAACACTTCCATGAAGGTCATCGCTGCCGTTCCACGGCGGGCAGGGAAAACCAGCGCCGCTACGGTCGGATTTCCGACCGAGCTCCGGTTGTGAACTGTGGAACTGGATTTGATTTTTAACCGCATAGCTGTATGGAACTTCCCTCTTAACGCTTAAAGCGTAGCACGGTTTATGCCACCGACAATGCAAAACCTGATGTTTCCCAGTAAATACAAGGGTTTTATGGCCTTTGCCAGGTGATTTTATTTGGGCGGCGGGGTGGCTCAGGCGATTTCGCTTGCCCTCTGTCTTGCGGTGTCCAGAAATGCGGCAAGGAGTGGGGTGGTTTTTCCCCGCCATAGGGCACCAATTACCGCCGGGGGGAAATTCGGCAGTGGCAGTGCCCGCACATTGGCGGGCAGGGGACGTTTGGGTACTGCCACGCCCAGTCCAATCCCAAGGCCGTTAGCCACATAAGTCTCGATCAGATCCACCGAGCTGGTTTCCACGGTCGGAAACCACTCCACGCCCAGTTCCGCTAGCCGGGCCATGAAATTCCGGGTCAACCCCTCGCCCGCCGGCAGGCAGATGAGCGAGTCGGTGATCTTGTCGCGCCGCCACAATTCCTCCGCGGATTTAAGCCCGCACTTTTTCTCCACGAGCAAAACCTGCGGCAATTCCAGCAGCACCTGCGAATGATAGCCGGCCGGCGGTTTGCGTTCCACCAGCGTGATGACCAGGTCGATTTCATCTTTCGCCAGTAGCTCCTCCAGTTGCACCGGGAAACCTTCGCGCAGCGAGACCTTCAGCCCCGGAAATTTTTTATGGACGCTCTGCAGCAACTGCGGCAGATGATCGCGCAGCACAATCGTCGAGGCGCCGATGCGAAAATGCCGGGCTTGGCCGCCCTGAAATTCCTCCGCGAGCCGGCCGAGATTGGAAAAAAATGGCGCGCAAAAAGTGTAGAGCTTTTCTCCTGCCGGCGTGAGCGCAAAGGGCCGGCGTTGAAACAGCGTCACACCCAGGAATTCCTCAAGCTGCGCCACCTGCGCACTCACCGCCGGCTGTTGGATGCCGTAAGGGATGTTCCGCACCGCCGGCATGATACCGCCGTGCTTGGCGACGTAATAAAACAGTTCGAGATGATGGACATTCATGGAACCAGCAGCCTTTCGTCGCAGTCTTAACCATTCATCCTGCCCCCGCAAGCCCGGATCTATTTGGTGTATCCGCGCAGTCCAAGATGTTTCGCGCCTGCGCTGGTGCCCGACCCGCGCGCAGCGTCTTGGACTGCGGCGGCCCTCCGCCGCTTTAGTCGCTGGCTGGATAAAATAATGATCTGGCGGCTACGAAATGACGTAGCTCTGGGCATCAGCCCGCCCCCGCTTTTCACAAGTCCAAAGTTCCACAAGGTACATCCTGCGCCGCGATTTGCAGCCCGACGTGGGTGGCGCCAATATGATGGAGTTGCTCGGCCATGACGTGTTGCGCGAGTTCGGGCTTGTTGCATTCGCGGCTCAGGTGCGCGAGGTATAGGTGCTTCAGCCCCGCAGACATGATCTGCGCGACGGTCTCTGCGGCGGTGGCGTTGGAAATGTGGCCGTGCCGGCCCAGGATGCGCTGCTTCAACGCCCATGACCGGCGCGGACAATCCTGCAACATTTTCACATCGTGGTTGGATTCCAGGACGAGGACGTTCGCGGCGCGGAGGCGGTCCAGCACGAGCTTGGTGACGTGGCCGAGGTCGGTGGCAAACCCGAGGTTGCCGGCGGCGGTGCGGAGGAGAAATCCGACCGGATCCTGCGCGTCGTGCGGAATGGAAAAAGTTTCAATCGCCACATCGCCGATTTCAAAACTCCCGCCGGTATCGAACAGGCACCAGTCAATTTTCGCCTTCAGCTGCGCCGTGCCGTCCGCACCTTCAAAGGCGGGTTTCTTTTTGGAATCCCATTTCGTTTTGAGCGCCCAAATGGTGCCGTCCTGGGTGCCGCGGTTGCAATAGACTGGGATGTGATATTTATCGGCCAGCCCGAGCAGGCCGCTGATGTGGTCCGCATGTTCGTGGGTGATGAGGATGGCGGAGAGGTTTTCCGGCGTCCGCCCCAGGGTGCCGAGGCGCTTGCGGATTTGCAACGGCGAGAACCCGGCGTCCACCAGAATGCGAACTTCAGCGGTTTCGACATAGGCGCAGTTGCCGGCCGAGCCGCTGCCGAGAATGGTAAAATGGACGGACACACGCCGATTTTAACCAGAGATGGCCGCCGGGTAAAATGATTTGGTATGGCCGGCAGCGATTATACCTTTGATAAGTTTTACTTCTTCTCCTCCCTTTCAGGAGGAGAGGGCTGGGGTGAGGAGGCACAATCCGTGTGCCTTTCGTCGTCAGGACACGTTCAATTTTAAACCTCCTTCAAAAAATCGCGCGCCTCTCCGGCTCCCGATCACCATGTAAATCACCAGATAAAACTTCCAATCTATCGCTTGACAAAATGTATATATATGTGATATATACAACTATCTGGGTGTTGCCAGCATCCGCGATGTAAATGTTTCCGCCGCCATCGTTCTTTGACATATCTGATTTTATGGCTGCCGACTAAGAAATGACGTAGCAGCGGGCGTCAGCCCGCTCCAACTTGAAAAATCAATCAACCACCCCACGCTCCCTTTCCCGGGAATCAATCATCCAACTAACGTTAGCGGCTACCAAAGCCTGTGGCCGCAGGCCGGGTGAGGTTGGTCCGATACTTGGTGCCTGGCACCCGTTTACTGGGGAAAAATACCATTTCGATCACGGCTAATAATCTTTGATAATCTCTGATCACTTTCGCCTGGATATGGGCCGGTGCCGGATGGATCGGCTGCGACCGAATCCATTGAAACTTTACCACCCAAAAAATGCAAAACTGGTAAAGAAACGGTAAAGTTTTAGATGCTCTATCAAGCACTTACAAAAGTTGACCCGCTGCCTGGTAAAGAAACTGGTCCAGTCATTTTCGTTATCCGCCAGCGTCAAGAGCCTCTGACGGTTTCCCAATCCGAGTTCCAACTCTTTGCCTTTGAGGTAAATACATGGCTCCATGTTACCTTTTGTCAAATTTTTGCATTTTCAAAACAGGGTATCAAAACGGCACAAAAAGTATCAAATGGTATCAAAAAGTAACCTTACGGTTCAATAAATCCATGGTACCCGTTCGGAAGAGTTTGGTAAAAAACGGTAAAGTTCCGGATACTCTATCAAGCACTTACAAAAGTTGGCCCGCTGCCTGGTAAAGTTTTGTTAAAGCTCTGGTAAAGTCCGCTGCCGTGTCGAGTCTGGGCCTCGATCTTGGCTCTATTCTTTGACCATTTGAAAAGGCAGTGTGGAGACCGGCTGGTTTTGTCATGGAGCAAATTGACTTGATGACAGGATGGGTTAGGTTTTCAACAAATTTCCCGATTTCGGAATGCAAAGTGCTTTATTCCCGAAAAGTTAAGCAGGCGTTAAACAATGTTTTGCAAATCCAGCAGTTTTTGCCGCATGGCTGTCTTCAGTCTGTTGTGGACGTCCATGGTGTGTCCTGTTTTTGGTGGCATCGGCAAGACATTGCCCGGCCACCTGCCGAAAGCCATCGCCAAACTGTCGCCGATCGGTCGGTTGCCGGCAACGAATGAACTACGACTGGCCATCGGTTTGCAGTTGCGGGACGAGGCCGGGTTGGATGCCTTGCTCAATCAGATTTACGACCCGGCCAGCCCGTATTTCCACCATTACCTGACGCCGGCGGAATTCACCGCGCGCTTCGGTCCGACGGCGGCGGATTACGCGGCGGTCGCGGATTTTGCGCTGACGAACGGGTTCCGGATCATCGGCACCCATCCCGGCCGGCAGGTGCTGGAGGTAAGCGCGCCGGTCGGGAAAATCGAACAGGCGTTCCACCTGAAACTGCGGACCTACCGGCATCCCCGGGAGGCGCGGGATTTTTACGCGCCGGATGCGGAGCCCACGGCGGATTTCCCGGCGGCTGTGCTCCAGATCAAAGGGCTGGATAACTTTTCGGTGCCCCAGCCGAAAAATATTTTCGCACCGGCATCGGCCAAGGTTGGTTTCAAGAACGGTTCCGGCACCGGCGGAGCGTACCTCGGCCGCGATTTCCGGAATGCCTACGTGCCGGGGACAACGCTGACCGGTGCGGGGCAGAGCGTGGCGCTGCTGCAATTTGACGGTTATGCCTACAACGACATCGTGGCCTATGCGAACGTTGCCGGGCAGGCCATGGTGACGCTTACCAACGTGCCGGTGAATGGCGGCGTGTCCGTGCCCGGCAGCGGCAATGTCGAAGTCTGCCTGGACATCGAAATGGTGATGTCCATGGCGCCGGGGATTTCGCGGATCATCGTTTATGAAGGCCCGAATGGCAGCACGGCCTGGTCCACCATCCTGCAGCAGATTGCCGATGACAATCTGGCCCGGCAGGTGAGTTGTTCGTGGGGCGCCACGTCGCCGGGTTCGCCGGATCTCGTGTCCGAGGGGATTTTCAAGCAGATGTCGGCCCAGGGACAATCCTTCTTCAACGCCACGGGCGACAGCGATGCGTTTATCGGCGGCATTCCGTTTCCTTCGGAAAGCACCAATATCACGCAGGTCGGCGGGACCACACTGACGATGACCACTGGCGGCGGGGCCTATACCTCGGAGACCGTCTGGAATTGGAACAACAGCGGCCAGCCCGGGGTCGGTTCGAGCGGCGGCATCAGCGCGAACTTCGGGATTCCGCCGTGGCAACTGGGCCTCAATATGGCGGCCAACCAGGGTTCCACCACGCTGCGCAATTCGCCGGACGTGGCGCTCACGGCCGACAATGTGTATGTGGTTTCCGGCGGCAGCGGGGTGGGGTCCGGTGGGCATGGTGGCACGAGCTGCGCGGCGCCGCTGTGGGCCGGTTTCATGGCGCTCGTGAACCAACAGGCGGCGGCCAACGGCCAGCCGGCCATGGGTTTTGTCAACCCGGCGCTTTACGACCTGGCAAACCAATCCATTTATAACTCCGTTTTTCATGACATCACGACCGGGAACAACACCTGGCCGTCCAGCCCGAACGCCTTTTATGCCGGGTCGGGCTATGATTTGTGCACCGGCTTGGGCACCCCGAACGGCACCAACCTGATCAACGCTCTGGTCAGCCCTGATCCCTTCCTGGTGACGGCCAACTATGGTTTTAATGCCAGCGGGAAGGCCGGCGGGCCGTTCAACGTCAGTTCGGAAACCTTTTTTCTGACCAATACCGGGGTCGCGCCGCTGACCTGGTCGGTCATCAACACTTCCCTGTGGCTGAATGTTTCCTCCGCCGGCGGCACGCTAGCCGCCGGGGGCGGCACGACCGCGACGGTCAGTTTGAATACCGCCGCCAGCAACCTGGTCGCGGGGGTGTATTCGGCGAGCCTCTGGTTTTCCAATGTCACCGCCAACGTCGGCCATGTCCGGAACTTCTCTTTGCAAGGCACTGACCCGCTGGTGTTGCTGACGACCAATCGGTTTTTCGCGTATGGGCCGGTGGGGGGGCCGTTCAATCCCGCGGCGCAAATCGTCACGTTCACAAATCTGGGCCCGGTCGCCGTTTCGTGGAGTCTGGTCAACACCTCGGCCTGGTTGGATGTTTCCGCCACTAACGGCACGGTGCCCGGTCATGGCGCGGCCAGCGTCACGGCCTCCCTCGACCCCAGCGCCGCCAGTCTGGCCGGCGGGACTTATGCGACCAGCCTCGTGGTATCCAATCCGGCCTCGCATGCCACCTTGACGGTTCCTTTCCAACTGCTTCCCGGTCAGTCGCTGGTTCAAAATGGCGGATTTGAGACGGGCAGTTTCAGTAGTTGGACGGAATCGGGTAACACCGCCTACACCAGTGTTGGCAGCGGCAATGCGACCTATGTCCACTCCGGCACCTTTGCGGCCCTGTTGGGGCCCCCGGGTTCCTTGGGTTACCTTACCCAGAATCTGCCGACCTCGGCGGGGCAGACGTATCTGCTGTCCTTCTGGCTGGCCAATCCGGTCAATGGCACGACCGAACAATTTCAAGCGAACTGGAATGGGACCACCGTCACCAACCTGCTCAATCCGGGAGTTCTGCCTTGGAATAACTATACGGTTCGGGTCACCGCTTCCAGCACCAACACGGCGCTGCAGTTTGGTTTTCGCAACGACCCGGATTATTTTGGCCTCGATGACATCGCCGTAATTCCGATTTCGGTGCCGGTGATTTCGGTTGCGCCGACCAACCTCACTGTGGGCGCCGGCAGCCCGGCGGTATTTCATGCCACCGTCTCGGGCTCCGCGCCGCTCGTTTATCAATGGCGCAAAAGTGGGACGAACCTAGCCAACGGGGTCGGCATTTTCGGGGCGACTTCCAATGTGCTCACACTGACCTCGGTTAGTGTTGGCAGCGCTGGTAATTACACGCTGCTGGTGACCAATGCCTACGGCGCGGTCACCAGCAGCATCGCAACGTTGACGGTGTTGCTGCCACCGGCCATCACCGCCTCCACGGTTACCAACCGACTGGCCGAGTGCGGCAATAATACGAACGTGTTCAGCCTCACCGCCACCGGGGTCGCGCCTTTGGGCATCCAATGGAGCTTGGACAACGTGCCGGTGCCCGGTGCCACCAACGCCAGCTTGATGCTGACCAATCTGCATTTGCCGAACCACGCCATCTCGGTCATTGTCACCAATCCCTACGGCAGCGCGACCAATAATGCCGTCGTGACCGTCCAGGACACCCAGCCACCGGCTCTCACGCTTAACGGCGGCACTCCGATTTACGTCGAGTTGGGCGGCGCGTTCACCGACCCCGGCGCAACGGCTGGCGATGTTTGTGCCGGCCCGGTCGCCGTCGTGGTCAGCGGTTCGGTCAATCTGGGCGCCGTCGGCACCAACACCCTCGTTTATCGGGCTGACGACGGCAACGGTAATACGAATTTCGTCACGCGCACCGTCATCGTGCGCGACACCACGCCGCCAACGATTTCCTGGAGCTTCACCAATCTGGTGGCGGCGGCTGATGCCGACTGTAGCCTGCCGATGCCGGATGTGACGGGAACCAACTTTATTCAAGCCACGGATTTGTCCGGGCCGCTGACCGTTTCGCAGAATCCCACCAATAACTTTGTCCTGCCCATCGGCACCAACGTGGTCGTCGTGTGCGTGGTCGACGCATTGGGTAACACCGCCTATTCCACCAACACCGTTGTCGTTCAAGACCAGACCCCGCCGTTGATTCTGAGCCAGCCGCAAAGCCAGACGAATCTACTCGGCACGACGGCGAATTTCAGCGTGGCCGCGACGGCCTGCACGCCGCTGACGTTCCAATGGTATTCCAACAACGCGGCGCTGTCCGCCCAGACCAAAGCCTCACTGACCTTGTCCGGCGTTGCTCCTGCAGCGGGGGCCGGAAATTATTTTGTTGTCGTCACCGCGGCCGGCGGTTCCAGCACCAGCGCCGTCGTGACCCTCACGGTGAATGTTCCGTTGCCGGTCATCAACGCCGCCGCCGCCAATCCCGATGGCAGCTTCACCCTGCAACTGGCCGGGCTGCCCGGCTATCCTTACATTTTGGAAGTGACGACCAACTTCTTCCCGCCGGGAAACTGGCTGCCTCTCGCTACAAACACGCTTGGCACGAACGGCCTCTGGCAGTTCACCGACACGTCCGCGACTAACTACCCGCAGCAATTCTACCGGCTGGAGCTGTCGCCCTGATCCGGCGGGCTTGCCCGGCTAGCCAAAAAAATGCAAGCTGGCCGCGTGGATGAATTTCTCCAGCGCGTCGAAAGCGAAATCGAGAACCGGCGGCTGTTGGCGCGCAGGCAAAAAATCCTCGTCGCCGTTTCCGGCGGCGTGGACTCGCTGGTGTTGCTGCATGCGCTGCACGGGCTGGCCAAAAAAAACCGCTGGAAAATTTTCATCGCCCATTTCAACCACCAGCTGCGCGGTCGCGCCAGCGCGGCCGATGAAAAGCTCGTGGGTCGGACGGCGGAAAAACTACGGCTGAAGTGCTTTCATGGCCGGGCGGATGTCCAACGCCTGGCGGCGCAGTCCGGAGTCTCCATCGAAATGGCCGCGCGGAAGCTGCGCCATGATTTTCTTGCCCGCGTGGCGCGGGAAAACCACATTCCCGTCGTGGCGCTGGCGCACCACGCCGATGACCAGGTGGAACTGTTTTTTTTGCGGCTGCTCCGCGGCGCGGGCGGCGAAGGCCTCGCAGGAATGAAATGGCGTTCCCCTTCGCCCGCCGACCAGCAGGTCTTCCTCGTGCGCCCGCTCCTCGGTTTGCCCAAGGCGAAAATCCTGGCGTACGCGCGGGCGAACCAGCTCAGGTATCGTGAAGATGCGACCAATGCTTCCAATGATTTTCTCCGCAACCGGATTCGCAACGAACTGCTGCCCTGGCTGCAAAAAAACTATCAGCCCGGCCTGGCGCAGACGGTTTTACGGCTGATGGAGATCACCGGCGCCGAGTCAGAGTTCGCCGGGGCTGCGGCGCGGGCGTGGTGGGCGCGACGCCCAGCTGATTTTGACCGGCTGCCTGTCGCGGTTCAGCGAAGAGTTCTGTTGCCGCAACTGGCCGCCGCCGGCATCGTTCCGGATTTTGAACTGGTGGAGCAACTTCGGTCAGCCCCGGGCAAGTTCGTGAGCGTCAGTCCTGAACTGGCGGTTGCGCGCGACGCTGCCGGGAGGATCCAGCGGCAGCCGCGGTGGAAAAATAAATTCAATGCGGCCGAACGGACTTTGCCCGGCCGGGCTGGGGAGGCGGAGTTTGGCGGGCGGAAATTCCGGTGGCAAAGCGCGGTGCGGAAAAATTTCCGGCGGCCGGCAACGCGGGCTGGCGCCGAGTTTTTTGATGCGGATAAAATTGGCGGAAAAATAATTTTGCGCCATTGGCGGGCCGGCGACCGGTTTCAGCCGATTGGTTTGGCGTCGCCGGTGAAGTTGCAGGATTTGTTCGTCAACGCCAAACTTCCCGCCGCCCGCCGGCGTCAGCTGGTGGTGGCGACGGCTGGGGAGATTTTTTGGGTGGAAGGCCTCCGGATTGGCGAAAATTTCAAGCTGACGCCGGCCACGAAACGGGTGCTGGCCTGGCACTGGTCGAAATTGGCCGCTTAATTCGCTTTACAGCCGGTTGGTTAATAATTATTCTTTTTCACTCATTTAAATATGGAAGCGAAGACAAAGACGATTGAATCATTTAAGACGCACGCCAAGGACACGGGTTCCGCCGACGTGCAAATCGCGCTGCTCACGCACCGCATTAACCATTTGACCGAGCATTTGCAGACGGCCAAGAAGGATCACAGCTCCCGCCGCGGTCTGCTGCTGATGGTCGGTCAGCGCCGGCGCCTGCTGGATTACCTGCAGAACACCGACGTAAGCCGCTATCAGGCGGTCACCAAAAAGCTCAAGCTGCGCAAGTAATTATTTAATTTGCGGGAGGCGCGGCTGTTTTTACTTCACGCCCGCCTTTCGTTTCTGGAACCGGGATGTCCACGCGAACGGCTCGTTTCCACCACCAAAACCTCGCGTAGAAACATCGCCGCCTTCGGGAAATTTCATTCAGCTCCGAAACTTTCGGGGTTCACTGAAGTTCCTCGGGAGGCGGCAACAGAAAGTTAGTTATGTCCGAGAAAATCACCGTCGCCATCGGCGACAAGCAGATCATCATCGAATCCGGCAAGCTGGCCAAGCAGGCCGACGGCGCTGTGACCGTCCAGATGGGGGAAACCATCGTCATTGTCGCCGCCGTGGCGGCTACGAAAGCCAAAGATGGCCAGGACTTTTTCCCGCTCACCGTGGATTACCGCGAAAAGGCGGCGGCGGCGGGAAAGTTTCCCGGCGGCTATTTCAAGCGCGAAGGCCGGCCGACCGAAAAAGAAATTCTCACCTGCCGTCTCACCGACCGTCCGATTCGCCCGCTCTTTCCGAAGGGCTGGTATAACGAGGTTCAGGTCCAGACCGTGCTGTTGAGCGCGGATGGCGAAAACGATCCCGATATTTTGAGCATTGTCGGCGCGAGCGCGGCCTTGATGGTCAGCGATATTCCCTGGGCCGGCCCGCTGGGCGCGGCGCGCATTGGCCGCGTTGGCGGCCAGTTTATCGCGAACCCGACTCATGCCGAGCAGGCGGAAAGCGATCTGGATCTCGTCTATGTCGGCAACGAAAAAGACATTGTCATGTACGAAGGCGCGGCCAAGGAAATTTCGGAAGCCGATTTCAGCGCTGCCTTGAAATTCGCGCAGGCAGCCATCCAGCCCCAGATCACCGCGCAGAAGGAACTCGCCGCGAAAGTTGGCAAGAAGAAGCGCGAAATCACGCTGAAGAATGTCCCGGACGAAATCCTCGCCGATGCGAAACAACTCGCCGGCGACCGGTTCGTGCCCGCGCTGCTCACGCCGGGCAAACTCAACCGCGAAGGCGCCTGCAACGCCATCAAGAACGAAGTCGGTGAAAAGCTCGTTGCCAAATACGGCGCGGAGAAGGTCACCCAGTTCGTCATCAACGATGCGTTTTATTACATCCAGAAGGAAGCCGTCCGTAAATTGATCCTCGAAAGCGGGAAGCGCCTTGATGGTCGTAATTTCGAGCAGGTCCGCCCGATCACCAGCGAAGTGAGCATTCTCCCACGTGCGCATGGCTCGGCGATTTTTGCGCGCGGAGAAACCCAGGCCGTCACGCTCGTCACGCTCGGCACCGGCGACGACACGCAGGAATTTGATTCCTACACCGGCGGTTCGAACGAGAAGAAATTCATTCTCCATTACAACTTCCCGAATTTCTCCGTCGGCGAAACCGGCCGCATCAGCGGTCCCGGCCGCCGCGAAATCGGCCACGGCGCGCTCGCCGAACGCTCCATCGAATCCATGATCCCGACGGCGAATTATCCCTACACCATCCGCGTCACCAGCGAGATCATGGAGTCCAACGGCTCCACCTCAATGGCGTCCGTCTGCGGCGGTACGCTCGCGCTACTGGATGCGGGTGTTCCGATGATTCGTCCGGTGGCTGGCATCAGCGTCGGCATCTGCACTGAATACAGCGGCAACAGCATTTCCAAATACGAGCTACTCACCGATATCATCGGCTGGGAAGATGCGTATTGCGACATGGACTGCAAAATCGCCGGCACGGAAAAAGGCATCACCGGCTTCCAGCTCGACTTGAAGCTGAAGGGCCTCCCGCATTCCATCATGGACATCGCGGTGGAAAAAGCCCGGGTTGCCCGCCTCGCCATCCTGGCTGAAATGGCCAAGACTATTGCTGAGCCGCGCAAGGAAATCAGCAAATATGCGCCGCGCATCACCACCCTCAAGGTCAACCCCGAGAAGATCGGCGCGATCATCGGACCCGGCGGCAAGAACATCAAGCGCCTCGTCGAGGAATCCGGCTGCGAAATCGACATCGAAGACGATGGCACGGTTAACATTTTCTCCGTCTCCGCGGAAGGCATGAAGATTGCCGTGGACTCCATCACCGGCATGACGGCGGAAGCCGAAATTGGCCGGATTTATCGTGGCAAGGTTGTCACCGTGAAGGAATTCGGCGCGTTCGTGGAATTCCTGCCCGGCAAGGACGGCCTCGTTCATATCAGCGAACTGGCCAACTTCCGCGTTAAAAACACTGAGGACATTGTGAAGGTCGGCGACGACATCACCGTGAAATGCCTGGGCGTGGATGAAAAGGGCCGCGTCCGCCTCTCGCGCAAGGCCGCGATGGAAGACCGTGACAAGGAAATGGCTGACACCGTCAAGGCTTAATCCGCCTCAACTTGCAGGCGCGGACGGGCAACCGTTCGCGCCTTTTTTGTTTCGAGCAAGACAATATATAACAAGTTTGACTCGCCAGCTTCTCGAAACTAAAATTGACGCAATGCTGGCAGCTGATATCAAAGTGGGGAATTCCCAAACCAAACCCGCCTCAGACCCCGCCCGTTCCTGGAAAATAATCGTGGAACCGGTCGAGCCGTTTCTGGATGCGGTCACATCGCGGCTTGTCCGGCAGGCCAAAGACTTTGACCCGCAAATTGTGCCCTACGCCGAGCATGCCTTGAACAATGGCGGCAAGCACCTGCGTCCGACGCTGGTGGCCTTGGCGGCCGGTTGTTTCGGCCGGCCGGCCGAAGTCCATGTCACGGCGGCGGTCATCATCGAGATGGTACATCTGGCCACCTTGGTGCACGACGACGTGATGGATGAGGCGCAGATCCGGCGCGGCAGCCCGACGGTGGCGGCGAAATGGGGCAATGAGATTGCCGTGCTCTTCGGCGACTGTCTCTTTGCCCAGGCGCTGAAGCTGGCCTCAGATTTTCCCACCACGGACGTTTGTCGCGCGGTGTCGCTGGCGACGAATACGGTCTGTTCCGGCGAGATTTTGCAGACGCAGCAGCGGCGGGATTTCGTGGCGGCGCGGCGGGACTATTTCCGGGTTATTGAAATGAAAACCGGCGAGCTGTTCACCTTGTCGTGTGAACTCGCGGCGTTTCTGAGCGGGGCCCGACCGGAGCAGCGCGCGGCTTTGCGCGAGTTCGGCGCGGCCTTTGGCACCGCATATCAGGTATATGACGACTGCGTGGATTTGTTTGGCACAGAAGCGGAGGCTGGCAAGTCGTTGGGAACGGATCTCGCCAAAGGCAAGCTGACTTGGCCGGTATTGCTCGCCTGGGAGCGGGCGTCTTCGGCCGAACGCGGGTTGCTGGGAGAATTGATTGCCCAATGGCAGCCGGAGAATTTTGCGCCGGTCAAGGCCTTGTTGGTGAAGTACGAAACCTTCGAGCCTTCGGTGGCTGAGATTGAGCGTTATCTGGAAACCGCGCGGCGGGCTTTGCGGGTTTTGCCTGCCTCGCCGGGGCAGGGGGGTCTGGAAGGGCTGACGAATTTTCTCGCGCAACAAACAGCGGCTTTGGCAGTTCAATAAGTATGTCTGAAACTGCCGCCACGCCGGATGCCAGTACTCCCGCCGGGATGCTGGAAGGGGACTTGGTGCGCCAAGCCCGGCACGGCGACTTGGTGGCCTACGATGAGCTGGTGAAGCGTTATCAGGAGCGGATATACGCGACGATCTATCACATGACGGCCAACCACGAGGACGCCAACGACCTTGCGCAGGATTCTTTCATCAAGGCGTTTCAGGCGTTGAAATCGTTCCGGGGCGGTTCCAGTTTTTACACCTGGCTGTATCGCATCGCCGTCAACAAGACCATTAATTTTCTCAAGCAACGCCGGAACAAACACCATTTCAGCCTGAACGACCTGGACTTCAACACCGAGCATAATCCCGATCTGGTGGCGTTGATTTCGCACAAGACGCCGTTGCGGGAAGCCGGGTTGACGGAGTTGCAAAATAAATTGAACGAAGCCCTGATGAAGCTGTCTGAACCCCATCGGATGGTGGTGGTGTTGCATGACGTGCAAGGGCAGTCGCACGAAGATATTGCGGAAATCATGGATTGCAACATTGGCACCGTGCGGTCGCGGCTGTTTTATGCGCGGCAGCAGTTGCAGGGCTACCTGTCCGAATACGCGAAATTAACATGAACCAGACAGAACCAAGCTTTGACGAATTGAAACGGCTGTTGAAACTCAAGCAACATGAGGTTCCGCCGCCGGGCTATTTTAATGATTTTTCCGACCAGGTCGTTTCGCGGATTCGCGCCGGGGAGGCCGGTGGCAAGCAAACCTATGTTGAACGGCTTGAGGTCGAAGCCCCGTGGCTGATTGGATTTTTCCGTATTTTTGAGGCCCGGCCAGGTTTAATTGGCGGTTTGGCGACCGGCTTATGTTTGCTCTTGGTTTTGGCCGTCGTCTTTGATGAGCACTCCGAGGTCGCCTCCAAGAATTCCATGGCCGTTTCTGCACCGGTTATCCCGGCCCCGGATAATTCCGTGGCCGCCCTGGCCCCATCCACTTTAGTTGCGGCTGACGATAATAGCACAGGCATCGTCGCCGCCACCAACCCCGTGACCAGTCTCCAACCGGTGGCCACACTGTTTGGTCAGCCTGCGTCCGGTTCGCTGTTTCAGCCGGTCGGTTTCACGGCCGTCGGTCATTAATTCAATAAACTTCCCTTTTGATGCGGTGTGCGCTTGAAACGCCACCGCGCATTTCATTTAATTCCGGCAATGCCAACCAAAGTCATTGCTGTCGCTAACCAGAAGGGTGGAGTGGGCAAAACCACCACCGCCGTAAATCTTGCCGCCTGCCTCGCCGCGGCCGGCAAAACAGTCCTGCTTTTCGATCTCGATCCGCAGGCCAATGCCACCAGCGGAGTGGGGGTTGAAAAAATTGAAGGCGCCAGCGCTTATCAGGTGCTGCTCGGGGCGGGCAATTTGCTCGATAAAATTAAACCGACCGCCTTTGAGCGGTTGTGCGTCATTCCCAGCGAGGTGGATTTGTGCGCCGCGGATCTCGAACTCGCGCGCCTGCCCAACCATTTGCTCCGGCTAGCGCTAGTGCTTCAACCCGTCCGTGCGGCCGGGCGCTTTGATGTGGTGTTCATTGATTGTCCGCCGTCGCTCGGAATTCTTTCGCTCAATGCCTTCGCCGCCTGCGATGGCATTCTGATTCCGCTTCAGTGCGAATATTACGCACTGGAAGGCATTTCGATGATGAGCCGCATCCTTGACCAGTTGCGGGCCGCGGGGGTGAATCCGAAGCTGGATATCTTTGGCGTGGTAATGACGATGTTCGACGGCCGTACGAAGCTGTCCAATGAAGTTGTCACCGAGGTGCGCCGACTATTGGGGGCGAAAGTTTTTGAGACGGAAATTCCCCGCACCACGCGCTTGGCTGAGGCTCCGAGCCATGGCAAACCCATCATCCATTATGATAAATACAGCACTGGTTCCGCCGCGTACGAGGTGCTGGCGCAGGAATTTTTGGCGCGGTTGGGAATCTGACTTGATAAATTTCAACGGTGGCCGGAGGTATCAAATTTATTTTGGCTTTTATCCGCGCCCAAAAACGTGTCTCCTGTCGGATAGAAAACTATGTTGAAACGCACTCCATTATTTGCCGCGCACCAGAACAGTGGTGCCAAGCTGATTGATTTTGGTGGCTGGGACATGCCGGTGCAATACACCAGTATCACGGACGAGCATCTCGCTGTCCGCAACGCTGCCGGCATTTTTGACATCTCGCACATGGGCGAAGTGACCGTTAGTGGTGCGGGCGCGTTGGAATTCCTCAATCGCACGCTCACCAATGACATCCGCAAGCTCGCTTCGGGGGATGGCCAATACACCTTGATGTGCAATGAACACGGTGGGGTGATAGACGATCTGTACGCCTATCGGCTTTCGCAGGACGTCTATTTTCTGGTCATCAATGCTTCAAGGATTGAAGCCGACGTGGCGTGGCTCCAGGCGCAGGCGGCAAAATTTACCGGTGGTGAATTAAGGCTCACCGACGCCTCGCATCATTACGCTGCCATCGCCGTGCAAGGGCCCAAGGTCCGGTCATTCATCGATGCCTGCATTCCCGGCGCTTCCGATGCGGTCTTTCCCGTGGCTGCCGTCAGCCGATTAAAAAAAAATCAGCTCGCCGGTTTTGAGTATGAAAAGCACAACGTGCTGGTGGCCTGCACTGGCTATTCGGGCGAGGACGGTTTTGAAATCATCGGACCGGATTCGGCCATTCAAAATTTGTGGGGCAAAATAATTTCCGTTGGCGCGCCCTTTGGCATTAAGCCCTGCGGTCTCGGTGCGCGCGACACGCTGCGCACTGAGGTTTGTTATCCGCTTTATGGCCACGAACTTGATGAAACAACGACGCCCATCGAGGCGGGTGTCGGATTTTTTGTCGCCCTCGATAAGGGCGAGTTCAATGGCCGCAACGTGCTGGCGGAGCAGAAGCAAAGCGGGGTGAAAAAAAAATTGGTGGCGTTCAAGATGACGGATAAATCTGCGCCGCCGCGTCCGCATTATCCAATTTGGGCGAATGGGGTCAACGTCGGCATCGTCACCAGCGGCACGCAAAGCCCTTCGCTGAATCTTGGCATCGGTCTGGGATATGTGCCGCCGGAACTGGCCAAGCCTGATACGAAGCTCGAAATTGAAATTCGCGGCAAGCGCTTCGCCGCCTTGGTGGTGGCAAAACCGATCGTCAAGAAGCATTAATTCTCGCCGCTTCTTTGTATCGGTGCGCTAGATTTTCTGCCGATGCCCGTTGGTGTTCCACTGGCTCCGAGTCCACGCTGCACTTATTTTGTTAAGTAAATGACAATTTTTGCGAAGCAAGCCGGTTGGCCGCCGGTGCAACATATGGATGTTGACGATGGAACCAAATCAAAATCCATATCTGGTGCTGGCGCTGCTGGCGGGGGCTGCCGCGGGCTTCGCGCTGACGCCGTTGCTGGCGGCTTGGGCTTGGGCTAGGTTTTTCTCCCCGCCGAAACCGGGCCAGGACAAAAATGACACTTACGAGTGCGGCCTTAAATCCTCGGGCGATGCCTGGATTCATTTCCGATCGGAATACTACCTCTACGGCATTATTTTTCTCGTTTTCGACGTGGAGACCATTTTCCTGCTGCCGTTCGCGGTTTCATTCACGGGTTTACCGGTTGGCGCGTTTGTGGCGATGATCATTTTTCTGGTGCTGCTGGTGGAAGGCTTGGTCTGGGCCTGGCGGAAAGGATTTTTGAACTGGCGCTGATGCTGGAAAGTACTGCCATGATTGACGAAGGTCTGAAAAGTGAATTGCAGAAACAGGGCGTCTATGTAACGTCGTTGCAGGAGCTTTATAATTGGGGCCGCGCGAACTCCGTGTGGCCGCTGACGTTCGGGCTCGCCTGCTGCGCCATCGAAATGATGGCGGCGTCCATGTCCCGCTTCGATCTGGCGCGGTTTGGTGCGGAAGTGTTCCGACCCTCGCCGCGCCAGGCGGATCTGATGATCGTGGCCGGCACCGTCACCAAAAAAATGGCCCCGCTCGTCGTGCGGCTTTACAACCAGATGCCGGAGCCGAAATATGTCATCGCGATGGGCGCCTGCGCGATTTCCGGCGGTCCGTTTAAGCAAGGCTATAACGTACTTAAGGGCATTGACCGTTATCTGCCGGTGGATGTGGCGATTCCCGGCTGTCCACCGCGACCGGAGGCGCTTATTCACGCGATTATGACCTTGCAGGAAAAAATCCGGAATCAAGCCCTTACCGGGCCGAACCGTCCGCGCCATTTGAACGCCGATATCGAAGGTGAATATCCGGTCCCGGCTTACGGTCAAAACGATCTCGAACCGCCGAAGAATTCCGAAGTGTGGCAGCCGCCGCCGATCCAGCGTTAAACCGTGGAAACCCTCGAACAAATCCAGTCACGCCTCGCAGCCGCGTTGCCGTCCGCTAAAATTGAAATTCTCGCGAATGAATGCGCCGCCGGCGAACGTTCGCTGCTGGTGGCCGCGGCGAGCGGATTTACCGTGGCAAAATTTCTCCGCGACGATGCGCAGTTGAGGCTTGATTACTGCTCGAATGTTACCGGCATTGACTGGCCGGACAAGGAACTCACCGAAAAAACCAAGCTAAAGCAGCTTGTAGACGGCGTGGAAAAAGAAGTCGAGGAAGTTAAAAAGACCTTTCGCCCGGGCTATCTTGAAGTGGTTTATCACCTTTATTCAATGGCGCTGAAACATGGCCCAGTTGTCTTGCGGATGCGCACGGAAAATCGCGCGGACCAGACACATTTGCCATCCCTGACGCCGCTCTGGCGCGGCGCGGAATTTCAGGAGCGTGAGGTTTATGATTTGTATGGCGTGATTTTTGATGGTCATCCCGATCTCCGCCGCATTTTGATGTGGGACGAGTTTGTAGGCTTCCCGATGCGACGCGATTACGTTGCGCCGGACGATTATGAATACGAGCCGACGCCGCACGATGAAGTCTTAGTTGAGGCAAAAAAGCATTATCTGGTCGAACCGAAAGCGGAGGTGAAAGCGTGAATTCCGTCGCCACTTTGCCGCCGAAAAGTTTTGAGGTGAAGCCAAAACTCGACGAGCTCGGCACGCCCATCGGCGAACTGCTGGAGATTTCGATGGGGCCGCACCATCCGTCCACGCACGGCGTCTTCCGCATGGACGTGGTGCTGGACGGCGAAACCGTGGTGAAGCTCAAACCGGTGTTCGGTTATCTGCACCGCAACCATGAGAAGATTGGCGAGAATATTTCGTATCTCGCCTCGATGCCCTATACGGACCGGCTGGATTATTTTTGTTCGATGACGAACAACTGGGCTTACGCACTTACCGTCGAGAAGCTTGCTGGCTTGGCGGTGCCCGAACGCGCCGAATACATCCGCGTCATCATGGCGGAACTGACGCGGCTTCAGAACCACACCTGCCTCATCGGATTTTTTGTACAGGATATGGGCGCGCTCGGCACGCCGATGATGTATGCCTTCCGCGAACGCGAAAAAATCCTCGACCTCTTTGAGTCAGTCAGCGGCGCACGGATGATGTGTAATTATATGCGCTTCGGCGGCGTCCGCGTGGACGTCAACGACGAATGGCTTGCGCAGACAAAGAAAGTGGTCGGCGACTACGGCAAATTCCTCGATGAGTTTGGAGCTTTTCTTACCGAGAACGAAATCGTTCTGGCACGAACGCAATTCATCGGCGTGATGTCGAGAGAACTGGCGATCAACGCCTCGATCACCGGGCCGATGCTCCGCGCCGCCGGCGTGAATTACGACCTTCGTAAGGTCGACCAATACGGCATTTACAGCCGGTTCAATTTCCAGGTGCCGGTCGGCGAACATGGCGACATTTACGATCGCTACATGGTGCGCGTTTTGGAAATGCGCGAGAGCATCAAAATCTTGGAGCAGGCGCTGCGCGACATTCCGGCTGGACCGGTCATGGACCCGAAATCGAAGCTGCGCGGTTTTCGCCCTAAACCGGGGGAAATTTATGGCCGTATCGAGGGTCCGAAAGGCGAACTCGGATTTCATCTCATCAGCGACGGTTCACCGAATCCGTATCGCTATCGCGTTCGTCCGCCGAGTTTCATCAATTTGACGGTTTTGGAAGACATGTGCCTCGGCCATCGGATTTCCGACGCCGTGGTCATTCTCGGCAGCGTGGACATTGTGCTCGGCGAGGTGGACCGATGAAAAACGTCCAAATTCTTAAGTGTAAAGTTCAATATCGTCCCGTTTTTTCGGCCTGGTGCGGGTTTTCGACTTTGGAACTTGGCCTCTGGCCTTTGGGCAAAGAAGTATGTTAGGTGAGCAAATCATCAAAGGCCTGGCGGTGACCGCCAAGAATTTCTTCGGGAGCTACGTCTCGAAGGAACGGCTCACCACTGTGCAATATCCCGAAGAGCACCTGGCGCAAAAAGAAAACACCCGTCAGTTCCCGTTCCTCGTTTATGACGGCGACGATTGGGAAAAAGGTTTGCGCTGTGTGGCCTGCCAGATTTGCGAGAAGGAATGTCCACCCAAGTGTATCTATATCGTCAAAAGTAAGGACAAGAAGCCGGATTACAAAGGCCAGCCGCAGCTTTATCCGCTGACCTTCGACATCGATATTTCCGTTTGCATGAGTTGTCAGATTTGCGTCGAGGTCTGCCCGTTCGAATCCATTAAAATGGACACCAAGTTTGAGTTGAGCACCGACGACCGCTTCAGCGGTTTACTCCTGACCAAGGATAAGCTCGCCAAGTCCAACCGCTATTACCAAAAAATGCATCCGCAGGATGCCGCTGAATCGGATGCCGTGATTGCCGCGGAAAAAGCCAAAGCCGAGGCCAAAGCCAAAGCCGCTGTGGAGGCCAAAGCGAAATCGGACGCCCAGGCAAAGGCGAATGCCGCGGCGGCTGCCGCCACCGTGCCAATTTCGGCTCTGGCTCCAACGCCATCGCCGCCCGCGCCCGCTGCGAATTGAATTTGAAACACTGAAAGAACATGTTCGATAAGCTTGATCAAATCTTTGTAACCGCCCTGCACTGGCTGGTGAGCTTTTTGCCGGAAGCGTGGCGGCCGCTGGCTTCGTCATTGATTTGCATCGCGTTCATCCTGTCGGTGTTCCCTGCCGTGTTTTCCATCACCACCATTTTTGAGCGCAAAGGCATCGGCCGTATCCAAAACCGCTATGGTCCCAACCGCGTCGGCATTCCGTTTACGAAAATCCGTCTCGCCGGGTTTGGCCAGTTTATTCCCGACGGCGTAAAAATGCTGACCAAGGAAGACATCGTGCCGCGCGCGGCGGACAAAGTCGTCCACTTTCTTGCGCCGGTGGTGATGCTGATTCCCGTGCTGCTCGCTTACGCGGTGCTGCCGTTCGGCAAGAATATGACCGTGACCGACTACGACGCCGGCTTGCTCTTTTTCTTCGCCGTCGGCGGCGCGGTGGAACTTTCCGTTTTTATGGCCGGTTGGTCGAGTCGCAACAAATACTCGCTGCTTGGCGCGATGCGCGCGATCGCGCAGATGGTCAGCTATGAAATCACGCTCATTCTATCCGCCGTGACGGTGGTGATGGTCGTCGGCTCACTCAACCTGAACGAGATCGTTGCCCATCAAAATCAATACACCTATGGCATTGCGCACTGGTTCGTGTTCACGCCGTGGGGCTTGGTTGGATTCATTTTGTTCTTCATCGCGTCGCTCGCAGAATCCAACCGTACGCCGTTCGATTTGCCGGAAGCCGAATCCGAAATCATCGCCGGTTATTTCACGGAATACTCCGGCTTCAAATTCGCATTATTTTTCCTCGGTGAATACCTCGGCATGTTTGCCATCATCGGCCTCGGCATCACGCTGTTTCTCGGCGGCTGGTCTTCGCCGATTTCGTTTCTGGCGTGGATTCCGTCCTACGTTTGGTTTTTCACGAAGCTCATGGCGATCGTTTTCATCTTCATCTGGATTCGCGCCACGCTGCCACGCTTGCGGATGGATCAACTCATGAACTTCGCCTGGAAGTTCATGCTGCCGCTCGCGCTCATGAATATCCTCGTAGTTGGTATTTGGCATTACATGGCCGCCGACTGGCAACGCTGGCTGGTCTGTTCCGCGATCATTTTCGGCGCCTATGTCGTTCTCGGGCGCGGCCTGATGCACAACCAAAAACTCGGCAAACGTATTTATCGCTACGCGGAATAATCCATGTCAGCTTTTTTTATAATCACTGGAATCGTGACACTGCTCGGCGCGGTCTTTGCCATGAGCCTGCGCAATCTCGTGCATTGCGCGCTGGCGATGGCGGTTGCATTTTCCGGCATCGCGGCAATGTATTTACAGCTCGACGCGCAGTTCGTCGGCTTTGCGGAGATTTTGGTTTACGTCGGTGCCATAGCCATCCTCATCGTGTTCGCGATTTTACTCACGCGCAGCGGTGAAGCCCCCGAAAAAAGCGTGCTGACCTCCGGTTGGATGGCCGGCATCGCGGTTTCTGCGATGGTTTTCACCATGCTCGGCTGGGCGGTGCTGAACAGTTCGGCGATTCCAAAGGAAACGCCGCCCGCACCCGTAACCACTGTAAAAGACGTCGGCGACGCGCTGATGACCAAATTTGTTCTGCCGCTCGAAATCATTGGTCTGGTGCTGACCGCCGCGATGATCGGAGCGGTCATCATCGCTTTGAAAGAGGAATCCAAAAACAAAAATATCGGGAGGAAACCATGACCGCGCTCCAAGGTTGTTTGCTAATTTCTGCGCTGCTATTCGCCATCGGTTTTGCCGGCGCGGTCACACGGCGGCACGCCATTCTCGTGCTCATCGGCATCGAACTGATGCTGAACGCGGCGAATCTGAATTTCATCGCGTTTTGGCGGTTCGGCCCACATCCCGAGGTGCTGGCCGGATTTATGTTTGTACTGTTTTCTATGGCGCTCGCGGGTGCGGAAGCCGCCGTCGGCCTCGCCCTCGTCATCGCGATTTACCGACACAAAAAAACCTCCAATCTGGACGAAGTAAAGGAGCTGAAGGGATGATGTGGATTGTCAAAAATCTTTGGTTGATTCCGGCGCTGCCTTTGTTTGCTGCCGGCATCATCGCCGTCAACAAGCAGCCTGCCCGCAAACTCGCGGCGACGCTCGCCATCGGCTCAATGGCGCTCGGCTTCCTGCTTTCGCTCTGCGCCTTCAGCGCCACGCTTGGTCACCACGGCAATGGCGTGTTTCGCGAAGTGTTCAGCTTCCCGTGGATTCAATTCGGTGGCCAGTGGATGGATATCGGCTGGGTGCTCGATCCGCTGACGGCCATCATGCTTGTGATGGTGACATTTGTCGGCATGTTGATTTTCATCTTCAGCGTCGGCTACATGGCGCACGATAAAAACTTCATGCGGTTCTTCTGCTTTCTCGCGCTGTTTGCGGCGGGAATGCTGGGTGTGGTCATCGCCAACAATTTGTTTTTCTTTTTTGTCTCGTGGGAAATTGTCGGGCTGACCAGCTACCTGCTCATCGGTTTCTGGTATCACAAGCCGAGCGCGGCGGCGGCGGCAAAAAAGGCCTTCATCACCACGCGCATCGGCGACCTTGGCCTGCTGCTTGGCATGGTCTGGCTCTATGCGGAAACCGGCACGTTGAATTTTTACGATGGTGGCAAAGGCTGTCTTGAATCCGGGGCGCTCGCCGCTATGTTAACGCACGCCACGATTGGCGGCATTGCGGTTTCCACGATGATCGGCCTCCTGATTTTCCTCGGCGCGGTTGGCAAATCCGGCCAGGTGCCGCTGCACGTCTGGCTGCCGGACGCAATGGAGGGTCCGACACCAGTTTCCGCTTTGATTCACGCGGCAACCATGGTGGCTGCCGGGGTGTTTCTCGTCGCCCGCGTTTATCCGCTGATGTCCGTCGGTGGCATCATTGGCGCGCACGGCGTTCCGGTTACTACCTCGCTGACGGTCATTACCTGGGTCGGCGCCATTACCGCTATTTTCGCCGCGAGTATTGCCGTCGCGCAAAACGACATCAAACGTATCCTTGCTTACTCCACCGTTTCGCAACTCGGCTACATGATGATAGGGCTTGGCGTTGGCGGTGTGGCGGTCGGAATGTTCCATCTCATCACACACGCTTTTTTCAAAGCGCTGCTTTTTCTCGGTTCCGGCTCGGTCATTCATGGGTGCCACGAGGAGCAGGACGTGCGCAAGATGGGCGGACTGAAAAAATACCTGCCAATCACTTTTGCGGTTTACGCCATCGGCATGTTGGCGCTAGCAGGTTTCCCCCTGTTCTTCTCCGGTTTCTGGAGCAAGGATGAAATCCTTCATTCCGCTCACAACTGGCCGGTGTCGCACATTCCGTTTTTGCTGGGCTGCACCGGTGCGCTACTCACTGCTTTTTACATGACGCGGCAAGTGGCGCTGGTTTTCTTCGGCAACTATCGCGGTCACCAGGAAGAATCCAGCCATTCCGTGCAAGCACATTCCCACTCCTCCGAATCTCACAGCCACGATCCGCATGAAAGCCCCGCCGTCATGATCATTCCTTTGATCATCCTCGCGGGGTTCGCCATTATTTTAGGTTTTATCGGCACGCCCGCTTGGCCGTGGTTTGACGGCTATCTAACTGGCGAAGAATTTAAATTCGATTTCAGCAAACTTACCGAACCCGGCACGCTTGGCTTAATGGTCGCATCGGCGTTGATTGTTTTCACCGGTCTCGGCCTCGGCTGGTTACTCTACGGCAAACGCCAGCGCAAGATGGTGGCGGAAAAAGATGTTTTGGAAGCCGCGCAGCCGTTTATTTACAAACTGCTCGAAAATAAATATTACGTGGATGAAATTTACGAGGCCACGTTCATCCGCTTCAACGCCTTCGCCGCATGCTTCTGTGATTTTGCCGACTGTTGGATTTTCGGCGGCGCGGTTTTGATCGTCAAATATGTCACGATTTGGCTCGCGTGGCTCTATCGGCTTACGGATGAATATTTAGTGAATTTCGGCTTCGATACCGGCTGCGAAGCGCTGCGCGAAGGCGGTAGCGGACTTTCAAAACTGCAAACCGGGCGCGTGCAAACCTATCTCCGCGTCATCGGCGTCGCGCTAGTCGCGTTAATCATTTTCCTGATTTGGGGGCGCAAAGCATGAATCATTGGCTGACCATTTTAACGCTCGTTCCGTTTCTTGGAGGCATCGTCATCGCCGGCCTGGGCGGGGAACGTAAAAATCTCATTCGCGGCCTCGCTCTGGCCACCAGTCTGGTCGGTCTTGGCGGTGCGCTTTGCCTGTGGCTGCATTTCGACCCCAAATCCGGCGGACTGCAATTCGTCGAACAAATTGACTGGGTACCGTCGCTCGGCATCCAATATTTCCTAGGCGTGGACGGACTCGGCTTGCTCATGGTGCTGCTCACGGCCATCGTCACGCCGCTAGCGATTCTCGCGTCGTGGCGCTTGGACGACCGCCCGCACGTTTATCATGCGCTCATTTTGTGGCTGCAAGCCGGCTTGTTCGGCACCTTCACCGCGCTAAATTTTTTCCACTGGTTTCTGTTCTGGGAACTCGGCCTCATCCCAGCGTTTTTTCTGATCAAACTCTGGGGCGGCCCGAAACGCGGTCCGGCAGCGACTCAATTCTTTATCTACACGATGTTCGGCAGTGTGGCGTTGCTGTTTAGTTTCCTCGCTCTTCGGCTGGCAACTGGCAGCTTTGATTTCATTGAGCTCGCGGCCCTGGCGAAGAGTGGTGTTCTCGTCACGAAGCTGCAAGCCGCGTTCGGCTGGAAATCCATTGGCCTGATCGTGTTCTTCGGTGCGTTTCTAGGCTTCGCGGTGAAAGTGCCGTTGATTCCCTTTCACACCTGGTTGCCAGCTGCGTATTCCGAAGCGCCCAGCCCGGTGACGATGCTGCTGACCGGTGTCATGTCCAAAATGGGCGCGTATGGTTTCTTGCGGATTCTGCTGCCGATTTTTCCCGACCAAATTCGCCAGGTGCTGACGCCGCTGCTCTGGCTCGCGGTGGCAACTATCGTGCTCTCGGCCTGTGCGGCATTTGCGCAAAAGGATTTGAAGCGGATGCTCGCGTATTCGTCCATCAACCATCTTGGGTACTGTTTGCTGGCGATGTTTGCGGCGACGGCCGTGGCGACGAGCGTGAATAATTCCGATCTGCAAAAAGCCGCCGCGCTCGATGGCGCGCTGCTGCAAATGTTCAACCACGGTCTCACGGCGTCCGCGCTGTTCCTCTTTGTCGCGCTTCTCGAACGACGCTCCGGCGGTTTGCGCGGACTGGATGATTTCGGCGGTCTGCGCAAAATCATTCCTGTTTTCACCGGCCTGATGGGCATTTCGATTTTCTCGTCCCTCGGTTTGCCGGGGCTGAACGGCTTCGTCGGCGAATTCCTGATTTTCAAGGGCGTGTTTCCGCTCGCGCCCTGGGCGGCGGCGATTTCGAGCATCGGTCTGCTCGTCACCGCGATATTCTTGCTCACGCTCATCCAGCGCGTTTTCTGCGGACCGCTGAACGAACGCTGGGCGAAAATGCCCGACCTCACGACGGCGGAACGTTTTCTCGTCCTGCCGAGTATCGTGCTGATGTTTGGGCTTGGTATCTGGCCGCAATTTATTTTGGGCGCGGTTGACGCGACCGTCATGAAGCTGGTGCAACAACTGAATTTTTAAAATGCTGGCCTGGACCATTTACATAACTTTTTTTGGGGTGCTAGTGCTGATGCTCCTGCCGCGTAACAACGCGCGCGCCGCCCGCATCGTCGCCTTGCTCACGGCCATCGCCGGTTGCGTCGTGGCGTTTGTCGGCTCGATCCAACAAGCTAATCCAGGCCAAGTCACCACGATCGTCAAAGTGCGTTGGATTGCAGGCATCGGTGCAAATTATTATCTCGCCGCCGATGGCATCAGCCTAGTGCTAGTCGTTCTGACTGGACTGGCGGCCGTCAGCGGAATTTTATTTTCGTGGAACATCGAAAAACGGACGAAGGAATTCTTCGCGTTCTACCTTGCACTCATTGGCGGCGTGTACGGTGTGTTCTTGAGCTTCGACGTACTGCTGCTGTTCGTGTTTTACGAACTGACGATCATCCCGAAATATTTCCTCATCGCGCGCTGGGGCAGCACGCGCAAGGAATACGGCGCGATGAAGCTGGCCTTGTATTCATTCGTCGGTAGCCATCTCGTGCTCATCGGCTTGATCGCCGCATGGGTCGTGGCGCGCGGCCAACTCGGCCACGCGTCGCTGGATTTGATCGAATTGTCAAAAGTCCATTTCTCCGTCGGTTTTCAGCACTGGGTTTTTCCGCTGGTGTTCGTTGGCTTTGCGATTCTCGCGGGTATCTGGCCGTTTCACACGTGGGCACCAACCGGGCACGTCGCCGCGCCGACCGCCGGTTCGATGTTGCTCGCCGGCGTGGTGATGAAGCTCGGCGCTTACGGTTGTTTGCGCGTGGCCATGGTGATGTTCCCCGAAGGCATGCACGAATGGCAGTGGGCAATCGCCGCGCTGGCTGTCGCCGGAATCGTCTATGGCGCGGGCGTGGCGCTTGTGCAGCGCGACTTTAAATTTGTCATTGGCTATTCCAGCGTGAGCCACATGGGCTTCGTGCTGCTGGGCCTCGCGACGCTCAACACCATCGGCCTCGACGGCGCGGTCCTGCAAATGTTCTCGCATGGTATCATCGCCGGCCTGCTGTTCGGCGTCGTCGGCCGAATGGTCTATGACCGCACCCATACCCGCGATTTCAACGATCTCGAAACCTTGCAGCTCGGCAAACTGCTACCGTTCGCGGGCGTGACCTTTGTGATCGCCGGCATCGCTTCAATGGGCTTGCCTGGCTTCAGCGGCTTCGTCGCGGAATTTCAAGTGCTGATGGGTGCGTGGCTGGTTTTCCCGAAACTAACGATTCTCTCCGGCATTGGTATTCTTATCGGTGTGGCTTATACGCTGCGCGCAATCCAAAAAGGATTTTATTCCGACGCGCCGCCTAAGCCGGTGAACCACGATCATCCGATGGAACCAATTTCAATCCCGGAACGTTTTGGCGCGGTGATGCTCATCGGCGCGTCGCTCATCATCGGACTTTTCCCCGGCTTGCTGATGAACTGGATAGAACCGTGTTTTAACTCTCCGCTCTCGATGTTTGCCCGCTTGCTGGTGAAAGGAGGTTCACAATGAACTCGGTGAACTACCTACAAATCCTCCAGCTCGCCGCGCCGGAAACCATCTTGACGCTCACGGTGCTGGTCGTGCTCGGTGCGGATGTGACCGTGCTGCACGGCAAATCCATCGCCGCCCGTTTCAATGTCGGAGCACTGCTTTCCATTCTTGGTTGCGCCTTCGCCGCGCTGCTGGCGTTCACGCGCCACACCGAAGCCAATGTCTTCAACGGCCTGCTTGTCGTCAATCCAGCGACTGACTTCGTGAAGGTCGCCATCCTCACGCTGACGATTTTCACCATCCTGATTTCTACGTCTGGAAAATTCACTAACCATGTCGGCGAATATCTTTCGTTGATCCTGCTCGGCACCATCGGGCTGATGTTCCTCGTCAGCACCGAGGATTTGCTGATGATTTTCATCTCGCTGGAATTCGCCAGCCTCGTGCTCTACATCCTCACCGCGTTCAACAAGCAAAACGAGAAGTCCGCTGAGGCCGCGCTGAAATACTTTTTGTTCGGCGGCATGTCGGCGGCCTTTCTGCTGTTCGGCTTCAGTTTACTTTACGGCATTTCCGGTTCCACCAATCTGCGCGAAATCGCCATCGGCATCGCCGGCAAGGGATTTGATCCGCTGCTGCTGTTCGCGCTGGTGACGACCGTTATCGGCTTCGGCTTCAAAGTCGCCGCCGTGCCGTTTCACCTGTGGGCACCGGATGCCTACGAAGGCGCCCCCACGCCGAGCTCGGCGTTCATCGGCTCCGGCTCGAAGGTCGCGAGCTTCTACGTTCTTGCCAAGATTTTCACGCTCGGTTTCGTCGGTGCGGAAGGCAGCGCTGTCTGGCACGACTACCTTTCCGGTTGGATGCCGGTGGTGGCCTTAATCGCCGCGCTTTCGATGGTGCTGGGCAATCTCACCGCCATCGTGCAATCCAGTGCCAAACGCATGCTGGCCTACTCGGCCATTGCGCACGCCGGTTACATGCTGCTGGGAGTTTTGTCCAACACGCCTGCCAGCGCCAGCGCGATGATGTTTTACGTCATCACCTACGCGCTGACGACCATTGGCGCTTTCGGCGTGGTGATGGTGGTGGAGGAAGCCACGGGCGGCGACGCGATTAAAAACTTCGCCGGCCTGAGCAAGCGTGCGCCAGGACTGGCTTTGTGCCTGATGATTTTTCTGCTGTCGCTTGGCGGCATTCCGCCGTTGGCGGGATTCATCGGCAAATTCTTTTTGTTTAGTGCCGTCGTCAGCGCCGGGGCGAATCTCGGTTTGCTCTGGCTTGTGGTTTTGGCCATCGCGATGAGCGCGGTGTCGTTCTACTACTACCTGCGCGTGCTCAAGGCGGCTTACGTGGCGGACGCCGCCGCCGACGCGCCGCCCATTCCGGTGCCGCTGCTGACGTTTCTGGCGCTGGCGTTGCTGGCGTTGCTGGTGATTTTGCTGGGCTGCGCGCCGGGTCTGCTCACGCAGTTTTTGTGAGCGGATTGACTTGAGAATCTTCGCCGGCGGCGTAATCTTCCCGCACAATTTATGAGCAACATTCCTTCCGATCTGAGATACGCCAAATCGCACGAATGGGTGCGCGTCAGCGGCGACACCGCGACCGTGGGCATCACTGACCATGCGCAGGCCGAGTTGACGGACATCGTATTTGTGGAGCTACCGGCCGTGGGGCGCCAGGTCAAGGCCGGCGAAGCCTGCGCCGTGGTGGAATCCGTCAAGACCGCGAGCGACATCTATTCGCCCGTCAGCGGCGAGATCACCGCCGTCAACCCGACCGTGGTGGACAATCCCGCGCTGGTGAACACCGCGCCGGACAGCGATGGCTGGTTTTACAAAATCAAACTGAGCAATGCGGCGGAAGTGAACGCGCTGCTCTCGCCAGCGGATTATCAGAAGCAGATTGGCGGATAAAAATCCGCCTCTTTATCAAACCGTATTGCCCTTAGTGCCACAAGGCGCAGCGCTGACTCGACGTGCGCGGCATTCTTCATTGGTAGGTCTCTAATTTTTCCTCTTTAATTTGAGCCTCGTTACCTTGGCTGCTACAGCTTTCGTGCGTCACCGTTCGCGGGACGTTTGGTTTTGCAGGGCAGCGTTTGGGTGAGCGGCGGTCCTCCGATGCTTTTTCCTGGTGGAATGACGGACCGGCTTTTGTTGGCTGCCGAAAGGGTCGTTTTTTGACCAAAAGCGCGGCTTTCCATTCTGAAACCGAGGAATTCCGGGCTGGTTTTGCCAAATTTCGGGCCGCCGGCGGGGCTGGACGGGGCGGGCCGGCCGCAGCTCACCAATATTCTTCGACGTGGATGTTGCCGGGGTTCTTGCTGTCGCCGCGCTTGAAGCCTTTTTTCCCCAGCATCTCGGTCACGACCTTGATCATTTCCGGGTTGCCGCAGAGGAAAACATCGGCGTGCGCGGGGTCCAGCTCCACGCCGGCGTCCTTGGCCAGCGCGTCCTGTTCGAGGATGGCCTGGATGCGCCCGATGCGTCCGAGGAAATGCTGGTCCTGGTCCGGCCGCGTGATGCTGGGGATGTAGGTGAAGTTCGGGCGCAGCCGGGCGAGGGTTTCGAGTTCGCCGCGGTAGCCGAGATCCCAACTGTAACGGGCGCCGTGCAGGACGACGAATTTGCGCTGGGTCTCGGTGGTGAGAATGGTGCGCAGCATGGAGACGTAGGGCGCGAGGCCCGTGCCGGTGGCGATGAGCACGGCGGTCTTGCCGGCCGGGGTGCGGTCGATGGTGAAAACGCCGCTGGCTTTGGGGCCGAGAAATACTTTGCTACCGTGTTTCAGCGCAAAGAGGCGCGGAGTCAACCCGCCGCTGGTGATTAGGGTGATGTAAAATTCGACGTAGCGCCGCTCCACACTGGCGGAGGCGATGCTGTAGGCGCGGCGGATGAGCTTCTCGGCGTCGGGCGCGGGCGTTTCGGTTTCCGCTCCCTCCACGCGTGGCGCGGAGCCGGGCAAACCGAGCACGGCGAACTGGCCGGGCTTGAAGTCGAACAACTTGCCGTCCGGGCGGACGCGGAGCACGATCAGTTCGGGGTGGATTTGCTCGCGTCCGATGACGTTGGCGTTACAGGCATTGGCGGTGGCGGTTTCGGTGCTCATGGCGGAATAATTTCAAGGCCTGAAATCAGGCTGGTCGGTTCGGTGCTGACTGGCTGGGGCGATGCATGGCATCAGTTAATCGTCCGGAAATTATAGGGCTGTCGCGTCGGATATCAATGCCGGTCTTGCCGGGAAAAAAGTGCGGCGAGCGGCGGACGCCATGGATTTTATTTTTAATTGTCCGGTCAAATGGCATACTGCCCCGGACATTGTTGCTGATACTGATTATGAATATCCGGCTCTTTATCAAACCGAATTGCCCGTGGTGCCACAAGGCGGTCGCCTGGCTGGATGAGCGCGGGCTCAAATATGCGCGGCTCGACGTGATCACTGACAGCAAGGCGTTCACGGAGATGATCAATCTGTCCGGCCAGCGGTTCGCGCCGGTGATCGAGGTGGACGGCAAAATTCTCGCCGACTTCGGCCCGGAGGAATTGGCGGAATTTTGGAAACAGTTTGAAGCCGAAAGAAAGCATTGAATGACGACAACTGAATTGAAAGCCCGCCCGCGGCTGCCCGAATGGCTGCGCATCAAGCTGCCGACGTCGGAGAGCTTCGCGCAGACGCGCAACCTGCTCGGCGAACTCAAGCTGCATACCGTTTGTGAAAGCGCCAAATGTCCGAACCATTGGGAATGCTGGGCGAAAGGCACGGCCACGTTCATGATTGCCGGCGACCGCTGCACGCGGGCCTGCGGCTTTTGCGCCGTGGCCACCGCCAAGCCGCTGCCGCTCGAAGCCGACGAACCGCTGCGCGTGGCGGAGGCGACGCGCCGGATGAAATTGAAGCACGTTGTCATCACCGCCGTGGCGCGAGATGACATCGCGGATGGCGGCGCGGAGCATTTCCGGCAGACCATTGAAAAAGTGCGAGAGTTGAATCCGAAAACGGTCATCGAAGTGTTGGTGCCGGATTTTCAAGACAGCGACGCATCCATCGAAATGGTGCTCGCCGCGAATCCGGAGATTTTCAACCACAACCTGGAAACCGTCCGCCGCCTGACGCCAGAAGTGCGGCATCGCGCGACCTACGACCGCTCGTTGAGCGTGCTGAAAAAGGTCAAAGACCGGCGCGGCAAAACCATTTTCACCAAGTCCGGCCTGATGCTCGGTCTCGGCGAACGCGAGGAAGAAGTTTTGACGGCGATGGCGGATTTGCGCGCGGCGGGCTGCGACATTCTCACGCTGGGCCAGTATTTGCAACCGACGCTGAAACATCTCGCGATGGTGGAATTTATTTCGCCGGAGAAATTCGCAGAATACAAGGTGCGCGCCGAAGCCATGGGTTTTGTCCACGTCGCCAGCGGGCCGCTGGTGCGCAGCTCGTATCACGCGGACGAGTTCAACGCGCCGTTTGTACTTGGTTAAAACCAGGTTGTCAACGAGTGTAGAACGGATGGTGGAGGAGCAGGCGGATGGCAATGACCGCGCAGATGAGGAAGATCGCAAAGCCGGCAATGGTGATGAGCAACTTGAGCTGGCGGGCTCGGTCCAGAATTTGGGCGGCCTGTTGTTTTTCCGTTTCACCGAAAGTGGCCAGCCGGTTTTCCAGCGCGGCGCTGATGAGCTCCTCGTTTTTCAATTCAAGCGTCAGCCAGCGGCCCTCGAGATTCTTCCATTCGTCCGGCAGGCGTTGAAGTATTTCCGCGTTCGCCGTTTGAAAGCCCCAGCGCGTCCAGAACGGCGAGGTTTCCTGCGTCCAGATTCGAAACACGCCGTGGTTGGCCGCCAGACTTTGGATACGTTCCCAAAATAATAGCCGCGCGCCGTCGGCGACGGAATAATCCGCGTAGTCTTCGCTGTGCGTTCGCAGGTGCTGGCGTACAATCTGCAAGCCGATCGCGCCGGCGAAACTTACGCCTGCCTCGACCACTTGAAATTCGGTGAGGCGGCCTTCCAGTTCATTCGCCGGCAGCTGAGCGGTCAGCCAGAGCGCTTTGAGCGCGGGCAGGTCGTCCACCGTGGCCCGGCGAACACGGAGCGGCAATGACATGCCTGATTATAAAAACTGATGGCATCATTGCAATTGCAGCAGATAAAAAAGATTAGCCGTCCCCGGAAGCATCGGGTTGGTGAAATTGAACCCGCCGGCGGGCGTGAACGGATTGGTTGAGATGGTTTTCCACTGGTTCAAGGGCAGCGCGAGGTTGGTGCTGGTGAGGAGGTAATAGTTTTGTCCGGGCCAGCCTTTGTTGCCTTGAAGCACCAGGTTGGTTCCGGCGGTTTGGATGGAGTTAAAAACGGGCACGTCGGGAATGCCTTCCAGCGGCAGCGACGCAATCCAATTACTCACGATCAAAATGTCCGGCGTGTCCATGAGGTAGGAATCTAGCGGCGGCATCTGGATGGATGGCAGGCGGCCGAGGTCACGCACCGAGATTCGCGCAAGCAGAACGGAATTGGTGGGCGACTGCGGCGCGATAATTAAATTGTTGGTGTTGCCAAGATTGTTTGCCGGGATGGCGCGGATGAGTCCGGCGTTGGCGGTCGAAGTCGTGATGCGCGCATCCCAGTTGGCCAGTTGCGCGCCGCCGCCGGGTTGGTGGCACTGCGCGCAGTTGGCGGCGAGAAACGAGCGGGCCCGATATTCCAAGGACGCGGAAGTGTTCGTCGCCGCCGCGAGCGCCAGCAGCGTGGCGGGGTCGTTTGTGACGGGAGCGCTGAAATAGCCGGCGGCGCTCAACGCGGACAGCTGGTTGGTGGTCACCGCGCCGTAAGCGAGGTTTCGGTTCAGTTGTTCCGTGCGGAAGCCGAGGCCGTAACCTCCCGCTGCGGTGTGGCAAACGAGACATTCCGAACGGCTGGGATAATGCCAGATTTGCGTCTGCAAAATTCCGCCGTTGTTGATGACAAACGTGTCGTTCGTGCCGGCTTCCGGAACAAGCGTCGCGTTCGTGGCGGAATCCCAGCGGTAAGTGACACCGTAAATTCCGTTCGTGTTGCGAACGATGAAGCGCGTCTCGATTCGCTTCGAGGAAGCGGCGACGCCGTTGGTGAGTTCGAGTTCAAAATGTTTTATCCAGACCGTGCCGGTGGGAAATGACCAGTTGCCGGTGGCGTTGAAACCCATGGTGAGATTGCGATTTGGCACGGAGAACCAGCGCGACTTGATGGCGTTGTCCGACCAAAACGGCACGTTGAGATCGTAAGGTACGATGCCAGCGGCCGGAGCGAGCGTGGTCAGATTGGTGAAGGCGCCGGTGGCGGCCAGCGTGGGCGGCAACGGCGCACCGGTCGCGGTCGTGTTGTAATCCAGCCGCCCGATCTGGCCGTTATTGACTTGGGCGATGAGAACATCGCCGTTTCGCGGATCGGTTCCAAATGCGGATGGCCCGCCTGATGCGGTTGCCAGATATTGAAATGGAACGGTGTTGCTGCCGGAGTAATTCAACATCCAGACATTGCCGCTGCCGTTGTCGCTGAAGATGTACTCGCCGTAAAGTTGTGTCAGGCGGCTGCCGCGGTAAACCACGCCGCCGATGACGGAGTTGCCGATATAATTCGCCGTGCCGCTGTGCGGATATTCCTGGATCGGAAAAACCAATCCAGGCGGCGGATTGGTGAGGATCGTAGGCTGGCTCGGATAAAGCGGCTGGGCGAGATGCAATCCCTAGTAGTAAGCCCAGCCGCAGTTCGCGCCGTTGGTGATGACATCCACTTCTTCATAATCATCCTGCCCGACATCGCCGACGTAAATAAATCCGGTTGTGGAATCGAACGAAAACCGCCACGGATTGCGATAGCCGATGGAAAAAAATTCCGTGCGCACGCTGCTGGCGGCAAACGTGTGGCCGTTGAAACCGGTCGCGCCGACGAACGGATTGTCCGCCGGGATGAAATAGTTCGTCGTGTTTGCCGGATGCGGATTGGGCAAAAAATTTCCCGGCCGCTTGTCCACGTCAATCCGCAGGATCGCGGAGAAAAAATTGTTTGTGATGATTTGTGCGTTTGAGCTGCCGTTGTATTGCGCACCGCCGTCGCCGACCGACGCATAAAGATAACCATCCGCGCCGAAGTGCAGATCGCCGCCGTTGTGGTTGGGGGCCAAATCATATTCCGTGATCAGTGGAAGTTCAGTGTTGGTTAGTGCCAGGTTGGCATTGGTCGCAGTGACCTGAAATCGCGAAATACATTGATGCAGGCCGGAGCCAAGCGAGGTTGTCATGGTACGCGAAGAGAAAACATAAAAATATCCGTTGGTTGCATAGCCGGGATGAAACGCCAGACCGAGCAAGCCGGATTCGCTGTCGGTCACTACCGGCAGGCTCATGAACACCGTGCGGGTCGGCGCGGCGAGATTAGTGATGACGACGATGTTGCCGGTTTTTTCGAGGATGAACAACCGGTTTGTTTCCTGGGGTGGTGATGCGATGCAGACCGGCTGGGTCAAGGCCACCGTCGGGAACGCGTTGTTAATTGTGAAGCCGAATTGTGGCGGATTTGGCGGCAGGGTGAGCGACGTGTTCGGCCCGCGCTGCAATTGCGCGTTCGTGGCCAGCGCCAAGAACGTCAACGCGCAACCAATCGCCGGCCGGAAATTAAAAACAATCAGTTTCATTGTGTCAGACTTTAAATAAACCATTCCACGATCGAAACATTTGGCAAAAAATACCCACGCCAACATTTAAAACAATGGGGTGTTCACCCCATGTCACGCAAACCGGAAAATTCCGGAGTAAACAGTTTGAATTTTCCCGCTAATGTGCAATTTTCAGAGGATAATTTATTTATGAGCCAACTGAACAACTCGCAACTTCTCGATGCCCTGCAGTGGCGTTATGCCACCAAAGTCTTTGACGCCAATAAAAAAATCCCCGCCGACGTGTGGAGCGTTCTGGAACAGTCCCTAGTGCTGACACCGTCAAGCTACGGTTTACAGCCGTATCATTTCCTCGTCATTCAAAACCCCGCCACCCGCGCGGCGCTGCTCCCGCATTCCTGGGGACAAAAGCAAGTCGTGGACTGCTCGCATTTCGTGGTATTCACGGCGCGGACCGAGATGACGACGGCAGATGTGGACAAGTTGATCCAGCGCACGGTCGAGATTCGCAAACTGCCGGCCGGCGCGCTCGAAGCGTATCGCGGCATGATGCTGAGCGACGTGGTGAACGGACCCCGGGGAAAGGCGGCTCATGAATGGGCCGCGCGCCAGTGTTACATTGCGCTGGGTGGTCTCATGACCGCCGCCGCCGTCTTGGGCGTGGACGCGTGCCCGATGGAAGGACTCGTGCCGGCGGAATACGACAAGGTTTTGAAGCTCGAGGGGACCGGTTATAAAACGGTGGTGGCCTGTGCGCTCGGTCATCGTACTTCGGGTGACAAATACGCGAGCCTATCCAAGATCCGTTACGAGGTGGCGGAACTGGTCAAGACAATCTGATTTCAGGACGAACGTGGATTGATTACCCGCGTCGGTGGTTCACTGCTGGTCATAACTTTACCGGCTGCTGCATTAAATCGCTGATCCGGAGAAGCAGCCGACCAGCCGCGCCACCGTCCAGCACGCGGTGATCAAAGCTCAGGGTTAGGTAAGCCTCCATCACCGGCACGAACTGTCCCTTTGCCTCGTCCCAATGCGGCATTTTCCGGCCGGCGCCTAAACCCAGCACGAGCGTCTGTTCTGGCAGTGGAATCGGCGTGGCCCAGACCAGCCCGAACGTGCCGAAATTCGTCACGGTGGCAACGGAACCTCCGGTGGCGTCCGCTGGTAATTTTCTTTGGCGGGCAAGTTCCACGAGTTCGTTGTAACGCACGACCAGTTCTTTCAATGGTTTTTTGTCGGCGCCCCGCATTACCGGCACCAGTACGCCGTCTTCGGCTTCTACGGCGAAACCCACATCAATGGCCGACGGATGGACAATATTGCTGCCGACGAGCCGTCCGGCGACCGCGCTGTTCTCGGCCAATGCCAAGGCGAGCGCGCGCATGGCGTAAAGCGCCGGGCCAGGTTTGGGCTCGCACTTTTTGCGGTGGACGAGCACCGCGTCCAGTTGCACGGGCAAACCGACGGTGGCGATCGGCCGGGTCCAGCTCCGGCGCATCGCGTCGGCCACGGCCACACGCATGGACGACGCCTTGGTCAGCTTCTGCTGCTCCAGGTTCGCCATGAATTTTTCAAAATCCTCCACGGTCACGCGACCGGCCGCGCCGCTGCCGGCGATACCTGCTAGATCGGCGGCGCTCAAGCCGAGCTCCTGCATCCGCGCCTTCAGCCGGGGCGACATGTAACTGGCGCCGCTGGCATTGGCGGGTACTGGCAAACCGCGCACGGTCGGTTCGACGCGCGAGCCGGTGCCGCTGCGGGGCTTATTGGTGATAGTTTCGGTGTCGCCGGATTTCGTCGGTGCCGGCAGGTCGAGGCCGAATCGGGCGGCTTCTTCTTTGGAAGCTTCAATTTTTCCCAGCACGTCGCCGACGGCGTAACTCTCGTTGAGCTGCGCGGAAAACTTTTCAATTCGTCCGCCGCATGGCGCGGTGACGGTCATGGTAGCCTTGTTGGTTTCCACCTCGATCAAATCCTGGCCGCCTTCAACCTGGTCGCCAGGCTTGACAAGAAAATTAATGATGGCCGCCTCAGCGATGGATTCGCCGAGCTGGGGCATGATGATGGGAATCTGCGGCATAATTAAAAGCGGATGAGTTTTCGGGCGGCGGCGGCCACGCTGCGCGCGGTCGGTCGGTGCGCGGCCCAGAGATTGGGATGATAGGGCACGGGCGTGTCTTTGGCGTTCAGGCGTTGGGGCGGCGCATCCAGCAAACCGTAGCTTTCGGCGGCAACGCGCGCGATGACTTCAGCCGTCACGCCGCCCCACGGCCACGCTTCGCCGACACAGAGCAAACGCCCCGTGCGCGCGACGCTGGCGACGACGGTGTCGGTGTCGAGCGGTTTGATGGAACG